>Ga0102938_10000292_pt1 | contig 36141 bp, 38 predicted proteins | sample SalPonR2_B_D2_MG_FD_84516 | JGI IMG/M metagenome (GOLD analysis project Ga0102938, IMG submission 84516) | Salt pond soil microbial communities from South San Francisco under conditions of wetland restoration - Salt Pond MetaG R2_B_D2_MG | ecosystem: Environmental > Aquatic > Marine >...
ACAATTTTTCAAGCAGTCTCTCTTTTTCTTCCTGGTTGAGAAGTTCTGAGTTTTGCACATCAAATCTAAGCTCAACGCTGGTTTCTACTTTGTTGGCATGCTGTCCGCCCGGTCCGCTGCTTCGGGAAGTATTAAAACGAAACTCTTTCCCGAAAGGGCGGTTTCTTACTTTTACACTCATAAATTATAATTCCACTTTTACTTTTCCTTCAATCCACTCGAGCCAGGGTCCTAGCCCCTCATCCTTGGTACAGGATACTCTGAAAAGTGGTACTTCAGGATTAACACTTCGTAAGTCTTTTTTAAAAAGGTTATAATTGAAATTGGTATGTTCCATAAGATCCATCTTATTTAACACCACAGCTTCGGCATCTCTAAAAAGCATCGGGTATTTGATGGGCTTATCATCCCCTTCGCTGGTACTTACCACAGCTATTTTCGAAGTTTCGCCCAGGTCAAAATGCGAAGGACAAACCAGGTTTCCCACATTTTCAACAAAAATCATGTCGAGATCAGCAAGTGAGAATTCAGAGAGCGCCTTTTCAATGCTGTTGGAATCCAAATGGCATCCACCATCGGTATTAATTAGAACAATAGGATTTCCATACATCTTTAGACGCTGTGCATCTCGGTCTGTGGAGACATCGCCTTCAATAATACCAATATTGGCTTTGTCTTTTAAATATTCGCAGGTTTTCTCCAGTAAAGTGGTTTTTCCTGCACCGGGTGAACTGATAAAATTGTACATTTTCACCCGTTGTTCTTTTAATAGTTTCCTAACCTGTTCAGCTTTGTCCTGGTTTCTGTCCAGAACACGTTTCATAACTTTAATTTCCATAACTTATTCTCCTTCTATGCTTTTTATAAGTAGTTCTTTGCCTTGTATCAAATCCAAATCTGTGTTTTGACAAGCCGGACAATAAAACACGTTATTGTCTATCAAAAATTCTTTTCCACAAGATTTGCATTTCATTTTTATAGGTAAAAATTCCAGTTTTACTTCGGAATTTTCTGCAATGGTTCCTTCCTTGGCAGCATCAAAAGCAAAGTAAAACAAATCAGGTACCACCTGCATCATTTTTCCAATAACAAAATTGACCCTGTCTATTCGCTTCAGTTGATTTTCCTCAGCTACCTGGTCAATAATGCGGAACATATCCTGTACAATTGCCGTTTCGTGCATACGACTCCAAGTTAATAAATTAACAAATACGAGGCAGTTGTTCGCCTGTGATTTTATCAACAATACGACTGCCGCCAATTTCTGTTTCCATCACCACCTTCCCCTGGTTGGTATTCTTAATTTCACCAATAATTGAACTCTCCTTTCCAAGCGGGTCTTTCTTCATCTCTTCCAGAATACTTTCAGCTTCTTCTGATGAGACGATCATAACTATTTTGCCTTCATTGGCAAGATACAGCGGATCAAAGCCAAGCATTTCGCAGAGGGCCTGTACTTTTTCACTAACAGGCACCGCTGTTTCACTAAACCGGATTCCAAAGTTTCTGTACTCAACAATCTCCGCCAGAACAGAGGCCAACCCTCCTCTTGTCAGATCACGCATAAATTTAACACCTTCACATTTTTCAAGAACCTTTTTTATCAGATGATTCAGCGAAGCACAATCAGAGTATACCTGGTTGCTTATTTTCAATTCCTCACGGGCACTCATTACGGCAACCCCGTGGTCTCCGATAGCCCCATTTACAATAATTTTATCACCACTTCTAATATTCTCTCCTGCGCTGATATGCGCGTATTTTTCAGACAAAAACCCTACGCCCGCTGTATTGATGAATATCTTATCAGCTTTGCCTTTGTTCACTATTTTCGTATCTCCGGTAACAACCTTAACCCCTGCTTTTTTAGCCTCCTCAGCCATAGATTTTACAATCTTTTCAAGATCTTTCATAGGTAAGCCTTCTTCCAGAATAAACCCTGCAGAAATGTATTTAGGCGTGGCACCGGAAACTGCCAAATCGTTTACTGTTCCACAAACAGCCAGTTTACCGATGTTTCCTCCGGGAAAAAATACCGGGTCGACCACATAGGAATCCGTTGTAAAAGAGATCTTTTGCATGTCAGCGGGCAAAAGGGCTGAATCGGAAAGCTCCGAAAGATAATTATTATCAAAATAAGTGAGGAACATTTCCCTGATCAGGCGATCAGACATAAGCCCTCCGCTGCCATGGCTAAGAAGAATTTTATCACTCATAATCTTTGTATTTATAAAAAGCCTGACAAGCTCCTTCACTGGATACCATGCAGGCACCAACCGGATTCTCAGGATTACAGATTGATTCAAATAACGGACAATCTGTGGGTTGTTTTTTACCTTTCAGAATTTCTCCACAAATGCAACCATTATCATGCTCTTTGGAATTCACATCAACAGGGAATCGAGAGGCTGCATCAAAATCACGATACTTTTCTTTCAATTGCATACCGCTATTCTTCAATATTCCCAGGCCTCTCCACCATTCGTCCGCCTCTTCAAAGACTTCACTCATATATTCTCTGGCCCTGGGATTCCCTGCTGGTTTTACAGCCCTTTTGTACTGTATCTCAACAGAAGGTGTTTTATTTTTCATTTGCTCAATCAACATTAAGATCGACTGAAGTATATCAACGGGCTCAAAACCGGCAATTACACATCCCAATCCATATTTTTCGGGTATATTCCTGTAAATTTCAGATCCGGTAATTGTACTTACATGTCCCGGACAAAGATAACCATCAAGCGGAATTCCATCCTCAATAATACCTTCCATAGCCGGTGGCATTAATTTATGGGATGATAACACCATGAAATTATTCAGTTCCTGCTTCTTCGCTTCAACAATACCAACAGCTGTTCCCGGAGCCGTGGTTTCAAAGCCTATCCCCAGGAAAACCACTTGTTTTTTTGGGTTTTCGCGGGCTATCGTCAGTGCATCAAGCAAAGAGTAAACAATCCGGATATCTTTTCCAGAGGCTTTTTCTTTTTCCAGACTGGAGTAACTACCGGGAACCCTGATCAAGTCACCGTAAGTAGCTAATACAAAATTATTATGGGCATACTCAATGGCTTTGTCGATAAACTCAACGCTTGTCACGCATACAGGGCAACCAGGACCAGAAAGCAAATTAATGTTACCAGGCAACAAAGAAGGAATACCGAATCGATGAATAGCCATGGTGTGTCCTCCACAAACTTCCATAAAAGAGTAACTGCCAGTTGCTTTGCTATAAATCTGGCTCAGAAGCTTATCAATCAACACTTTATTTCGGTATTCTTTAATGTATTTCACGAATATTATATTTTAATGTTCGCGGCTTCGCGTGAGAATTGCTCTCGCTAAGACGCTAAGACGCTAAGTATTTTTCTCCCAGAGAAAAATTAAAGATTATTTACAACCCTTTTTATTCCATTCTTTATTAATTTCTCATTAAAATTAATTAGCAAACCAAGATTTATTTCTGTTATTTTCAAATATGTTAATAATTGTTTGGGATGAATAGGAGATAGCTCCTGAACTGACTTAATTTCAACAATTAATTTTTCCTCTACTATTAAATCAGCTCTAAATCCTAAATTCATTTTCTGTCATTTATTTTATATTTATTATTATTTATCTTTAAATATCGTCTACTTCTCTTAATTTAACTATTTTATCCTAAACTTTGTGGCTTGGCGGCTTCGCGTGATAATTGCTCTCGCTAAGACGCTAAGACGCTAAGTATTTTTCTCTGTGAGAAGTTACAAATCATCCATCTCTCTTAATAATTTTAATGTTTCCTCTGCTTCTTCATCGCTTATTTTTTGGATTGCAAAACCCGCGTGAAGCAAGATATAGTCTCCCACCTCAACTTCATCTTTAACCATATGAAGACCCGCTTTGTATTCATTTCCGCCAAAAGAAACGACTGCCTGGTCATTCTCAATTGATTCGATTCTTGCCGGTATACTTAAACACATTGTAATGCCCTCCTTTTTGCCGCAATAGCCATTTGTCCCAACGCTATTCCTCCATCGTTGCAAGGTACTTTTTGATTGGTATACACCTCGAAACTGGCTTCTTGCAGTTTGTTTATAATATTTGCCAATAAATAAGAATTCTGAAAAGTACCTCCTGAAAGAACGACTTTGTGCAGGTTCTTTTCCTTATATATTCTTTTCACCATTTGAGTGACACTTTCGACTACTGTATTGTGAAACTTAGCGGCAATTTCTGAAGTTGCCCTTCCAGCCAACAAATCATCCACAATCCCTTTAATTGCTTTTCTGAACGAAATACACTCATTCATTTCAAATTCATAAGAATCACTACATGCTGATGCAACAATCGCTTCCAGTTTCATGGGTGCCTCAGCATCATAGGAAGCAACATCACAAATATTTAACAAGGCAGCTACTGCATCAAACAATCGTCCGGCACTTGAGGTTAAAGGTGAATTTATTCTCTTCTGAATCATCGATTCAATCATGGTCAACTCTTCTTTGTTCTTATTCTGGAGAATTTCAAGCGGCAATTTCATAAAATCTTTGCCATAAGCATCATACAAATAAGACACAGCCATCCGCCAGGGTTCAAAAGCAGCTTTATCTCCACCGGGCATTGGAACATAGCTAAAATGAGCATATCTTGAATACCCATTCAAATCACATATAAGAAACTCTCCGCCCCAAATATTTTGATCATCGCCATAACCCGTTCCATCGAGAGAAACTCCTATAACGCTCTCATCTAATTCGTTTTCTGCCATTGCTGAGGCTATGTGTGCATGATGATGCTGCACCTTAATCCAGTTGACTGGTCCTTGTTTTTCAATATTTTGCCTTTGGCTGCTGTTCTTTTGGTATTCAGCAGCGAAACGGGTAGACAAATATTCAGGATGCATATCACTGACCACAATTTGCGGTTTTACCCTGAACAATTCCAGGAATCTGTTCACCATCTCACTATAAAACGAGTACGTCTCATAATTCTTTAAATCGCCGATGTGCTGACTCATAATCGCTCGGTTGTCTTTCCCCACGGCAAAACAATTTTTCAGTTCCGCACCTGTAGCTAAAATACCTTCCGTTTTAAGGGCTGTAAAAACCGGAGAAGGAACATACCCCCGCGATCTTCTAATCATCTGAACATGATTATCAACTACTTTTAGCACCGAATCATCCAATTTGTTGTATATATCGCGATTATAGATTAAAAAGGCATCCGCCAGGCTCTTAAAATGGTTGAAAGCCTCTGAGTTATCTGCCACAATTGGTGTATCCGAATAATTTCCGCTTGTCAGGACTACCGCTATAGTTTCCAGTCTTTCAAAAAGCAGGTAGTGAAAAGGCATATAAGGCAACATGGCGCCAATTCTGTCCATTCCCGGATTTAAAAATGCGTTTAATTTCTTATATTGCTTCAACAAAACAATAGGCCTCCTCCACGAAGTTAAAGTATCTTTTTCTGCATCAGACACTTCAGCAAATTCCTTAAGACTTTGAATGTTGCGAAACATAACCGCAAATGGTTTCTGCGAACGTATTTTTCTCTTTCTGAGCAGTTGAATCGCTTCATCATTGAAAGAATCGCACATCAGGTGAAACCCACCGATACCTTTAACGGCTATAATTTTTCCCTGGTTAAGTAAATATTTTACCCGGTCTAAAATTTTTTCAATTCCTGTAATTTTCTCATTGCTGGTATGAAGCTCATAATAGGGTCCGCAATGATTACATGCAACAGGTTGGGCATGAAATCGCCTGTCCTCAACATCGGAATATTCTTTGGCGCACTCTCCGCACATCTGGAATTCATCCATCGTGGTTTTTGCGCGATCATAAGGCAGTGCTTTAATTATTGAAAAACGGGGTCCGCAGTTGGTACAATTAATAAACGGGTAATCATAGCGGTGTTCCTGCTGTTTCATATCAGTTAAGCAATCATTACAAACAGCAATATCGGGACTAATATCAGTTATTGCCCGGGAGTGGTTTTTACTTTTTACAATCCTGAAATCTTTTAAGACTTCAACATTACTCTTTTGAACGTTCACATGCTGGATTGATGAAGCGATCGGAGCCTCCTGTGTTAATTGTGCTAAAAAATGTTTCAGTTTTTGTTCACCTGCCTCAATTTTAATTATAACGCCATCATTCCGGTTTATCACCCAACCATTGAGATTGTTTTGTTGTGCAAGCCGGTAAACAAAAGGTCTGAATCCAACACCCTGAACCAGTCCTTTTATATGTATCTTATATGCATTAACAGCCATATATATTTTCAACAATATAAAGGATAATCCTTAAAAAGTAAAGTAAAAACTATTTGATAACACCCGAATGATACATCAAACGCTCCAGCTCAACCATCAGGTTGACATTGTTAACGGTAACATCCTCAGGAACTTTCAATAAAACAGGAGCCAGGTTAAGTATCCCTTTAATCCCATTCTCAACTAAAACATCGGTAGTTTCCTGGGCAGCTATTTCAGGAACAGACAATATCGCAACAGATACATGAAAAGCCTCTATAACATCTTCCAGATTTTCCAGTGGATAAATAGGTATATGAAACTTTTTGCTGTATTTACTGGGATCCACATCAAATCCTGCTACAATATTCATCTTATGCTCTGAAAAGCCTTCATAAAAAGAGATAGCTTTTCCTAGGTTTCCCATTCCCACGATTATCACCGACTGAACACGATCTTTACCAAATATTTTTTCCATGGCAGTTAATAACTCATCAATATCATATCCTCCCCTTCTCTTTCCCTTTATTCCATACTGTGAGAAATCTTTCCTTACCAGTTCAGCACTCACACCTGTCTCTTTTCCAATAGTATAGGAAAATACTTTTTCAAATCCCATTTTCTTTAGCCGGGTAATACCCATACGATAACGCAACAATCTTTTTGTTTGAGTGAATGATATCATTTTATTGTGAATATTTTCTCAATAACTATATTTTGTGAAATATATAACATTTTTTTTTAAATCACAAACACCTATCACAAAAGAGATGTGTAGCTATTTTTATTTATTATAAATTAATATTGTGACCAATATCTGACATTTCTCACAAAAAAAGTTGACACATATCATGTAGTTTCCTAACTTGTTTTGTGAAAATCATAACAATAATCATGAACAAATATTTCACTTTAACCAAAGAGAACTGGGATAAAGCCCTTGTGAATCTGATCTCCGGTTATAACATATATGCCCCACTCACTTATGGAGAAAACCAGGATTATGAGCTTCTTCTGGATGAAGAATCGATTAAAGAAATAACCTATAATAAGCCCAAACCTGCTACTCCACTTAAGACTTTTTTCAATCCGGTTAAAGAAAATGTGGTGAATTTGAAGCAACCTGAAAAACAACGAATAATTATCGGGGTACCTGCCTGTGACCTCTCTGCAATGGATATTCAGGATGAGATGTATTTAAACAGAGATTACGAAGACCCGGCCTATAAAATGCACCGCGAGAACACGACTATCATAGGTACCGATTGCCATTCATTACAGGAACATTGCCACTGTACAAGCTACGACGTAAAACCATTTCCGAAGAAACACCACGATATTTTACTTACATTTTTTGAAGGAAACATTACACTGGAGGTTAATTCAGAGAAGGGTGAAAACATTATAAATGAACTTAAAAAATACACTGCACTTGATGAGCCAACCGAAAATGATATTCAAAAGATTCTCGACAAAAGAAAAACAATAGAAGAAGAACTAGACAATCAAAACAAAGGATTGCCCAATTATAAAAAAACCGGAGAATTGGTAAATAATTCCGGTGATGAAATTTGGAAAAAGTACTCAGAAACCTGTGTTTCCTGCGGGGCATGTGCAACAATTTGTCCCACATGTACCTGCTTCCTGCTGCTTGAGAAACCTGGATTTGAAAAAGTCAGGCACCTCGACGCCTGCCAGTATCCCGGATTTGAAAAAGTAGCGGCGGGAGAAGACCCATTGGGCGAACTACATAAACGTTTCTATAACAGATATATGTGTAAATATGTCTGGAAACCGGAACAGTTCGAATCGTTAGCTTGTACTGGTTGCGGAAGATGTATAGAAGCATGTATTGGAAATATTAATAAAAATGAACTCTTCATGGAGTTAACTAATCAATAAAAATTGCATTTCAATGCAAAAAGGAAACTTATACAAACCCATAAAAGCCGAAGTGCTTGAGGTGATCGAAGAGTCACCTACCATAAAAACATTTGTTCTGAAACCGGAGCACAATTTTACTTTTCACACGGGTCAGTTTATAGAACTGGTGCTGGAAGGAATTGGAGAAGCTCCTTTCACCCCTTCCTCCTCTCCTTTGGTAAAAGATAAGATAGATGTAACCATCATGAAAGCTGGTTATGTAACGGAAAAAATCCATCAGTTCAAGGGAGGTGAAACAGTTGGCATCCGCGGGCCTTATGGAAGAGGCTACCCACTGGAAAAATTATACGACAAAGAAGTATTGGTCCTGGGCGGAGGTTGCGGTTTTGCTCCGTTGCGTTCGTTGCTCTATAACCTACAGGCAGAACAAGACCGAATTAAGAAAGTTACCTTCTGCTATGGTTCCAAATCTCCCCAGGAATGTATCTATGAACCTTATATTGATGAACTACGGTCGGTACCCAAATTTGAGGTTATGAGATCAGTTGACAAAGCTGATGATTCCTGGACTGAAGAGGTAGGTGTGGTTACAGTTCTGCTCGATAAAATAGATATAAATATTGAAGACTCTGTAGCTGTTGTTGTTGGTCCTCCGATAATGATGAAATTCGGAGTACAGAAACTATTGGAAATGGGCTACCCGGAAAACAAAATCTATTTATCTATGGAAAAAAACATGTCGTGTGGTTTAGGTAAATGCGGACACTGTATGATGGGAGAATATTTTGTATGCAAAGACGGCCCTGTATTTAGTTATGATGAAATTAAAGGCAGACCGGACATTTGGAAATAAAAAACAAGATCAATGAATAAAAAGATACTTATAGACCTGGCCAAACTAAGAGATCATACAATCTCCGGAATCGGCGACAAAAACCGTCCGGATGGAATAATGAGCGATTTTCCGAATACCAACGGCCGCAAAACGCTCAGAGAATTGGCATTGTTCAGGTATACCTGTAGAAGATGCGAAGAAGCACCATGCGTAGAAGTTTGTCCGGCAGAGGCACTGGAAAAAGATGAAGAGGGTATGATTGTAAGACATACCAATTTATGTATCGCCTGTAAGTCCTGTGTGGCAATATGCCCGTTTGGAACTATTATGACAGATTTTTTTGAACATATAAGGACAGCAGAAAATTATTTTGACCTGAATGACGAAAAGGAACTAAAGCAATTTGTTGATTACAGTCCTGGCGATGCTGTCAAACTCGTAGATATGGAAGAAAATGAGGAAGAAAACATTTACAAGCTGAACGACAGGGTATTAATTAAGGATGTTCCTTATGATAAATTAAAAAAACAGAACAATGGCTGAAACACTATTTTATTTTTTCATCTATCCTGGTTTACTCTTTGCAGGAGTAGTAGGCGGACTGCTCTCCTGGTTCGACAGAAAAATAACAGCACAGGTGCAATTCAGAAAAGGTCCTCCTCTTCTACAACCCTTCTATGATTTCCTGAAATTGTTATTGGTTAAAGAAACCATTCTCCCGGCCAGAGGAGCAAAAATGACTTTTTTGATTGCCCCTGTGCTGGGGTTATTTGGAGCCACTATTTCAGCTACTTTTATCCTCCTTCCGCTATTTAACATCAATATTGGCTTTGAAGGGGATGTTATTGTAATCTTTTATCTACTGACTATTCCTTCGCTGACCTACATCATAGGTGCGCTGGCTTCGGGTAATCCGCTGGCTTCGGTGGGTGCTTCCAGGGAAATAAAACTCATTGTGAGTTATGAGCTTACATTCCTGCTTCTGTTTGCAGCCATCATTCTTAAAGCAGACCAGAGTATGAAAATGAGCGAAATTATTCAAATGCAGCAGGCAGGAGCGCCTTTTATTGGCAGCATCTCAGGAGTTTTGTTGTTTATAGTGGGTGTTTTCTGCATACAGGCCAAACTGGGTCTGGTGCCATTTGATATTGCCGAAGCAGAAACTGAACTGGCAGAAGGTGCATTTATTGAGTATTCAGGAACAGTATACGCTTTGGTCAAGTTCACCAAGTACATCATGCTTTTCATTTTGCCCGCGCTGCTCGTAGGTTTTCTAATGAGCGGGTTCAATTGGGAAGGTATCGGAATTCTTTGGTCGATACTCAAACTCCTGGCAGTTGTCCTCCTGATTACTTTAATTCGAAATACGAACCCAAGGTTAAAAATAAAGCAAGCGATGAGATTTTTCCTAATAGGGATGAATGCCTTGGTAATTATAGCAATAGTTTTGATTTATTTAGGATTATAAAACAAACTAAATGGGACTAAAAAGTTTTTGTTTAAAAAAATCACTTTGGGTATTTCACTTTGCAGGTGCTTCCTGTAACAACTGCGATATTGAAATTCTGGATGTTCTCACTCCCAGATACGATGCCGAAAGATTCGGTATTCAACTGGTGGGTAGTCCGAGACATGCAGATGTTATCTTAGTAAGTGGTTCAATAAATCAAAGAGACAAACCCCGCTTGCTCGAAGTGTATGAGCAAGCTGCAAAACCGGTTTTCGTGGTTGCATTTGGAGCCTGTGGGTGTACAGGAGGAATCTTTGCCGAAGGAAATACTTTTGCCGGTCCTGTAGACAAAATCATTCCTGTTGATGCTTATATACCAGGCTGTCCGCCTAAACCGGAAGCAATGCTATCTGGTATTGTAAAACTGACAAAACAAATCTAAAGCTACAATGGATAAAGAAACACTTATAGAAAATATTAAAAACCAGTTTCCCGTGGATATTATTGATACTTCGGTTATCAAAGATAAGAGGGTTTTGGCAGAGGCTAATTCCGCGTCCATCATAAATATCTCAGAATATTTGATAAAAACACTTGGGTTACGCTTTATCATTGCATCTGCATATCATACGAAGGCTGGAATAGAAATACTGTACCATTTCAGCGATGATAAAAGCGGAAATATTCTGAATATTCATGTCGTGCTTCCAATTGAAAAACCAGAAATTGAATCACTTGCCAACATGATCCCGGGTGCTAACTGGATTGAAAGAGAAATGCATGAGATATTAGGTATTACATTTAAGAATCATCCTGAACCGGAAAAACTAATATCTGAAGGAAACTGGGCAGAAGGTGTTTATCCGTACAGAAAAAACTTTAAATCGTAACAAAGTATGACCAAAACTAAAATCATACCCGTTGGCCCTTATCATCCTTTGCAGGAGGAACCTGAACTGTTCAAACTTTATTGTGAAGGCGAAACCGTAAAGGATATCAAATGGGAAACAGGTTATAATCACCGTGGAATTGAAAAGTTGAGCGAATCCAAATCGTTTGACCAGGTCTTTTTCCTGGTTGAAAGAATATGCGGAATCTGTTCTACCTCTCACCCATTTGCCTTTGCCAATTGCATGGAAGAAATAGCCGATGTTGAACCAACCAACAGGGCCAAATATATTCGTTCCATAATAGGTGAACTGGAGCGTCTGCATTCACATTATCTGTGGGTTGGACTGGCTGGACATTTCCTGGGTTACAACACGGTTTGGATGTGGGCCTGGAAGTATCGCGAACCAATACTTGACTTATTCGAGATAATCAGCGGAAACCGTAATAGTTATGCCATGTTCAGAATTGGTGGTGTGAGAAGAGACATAAATGCAGAGCAAATAAAGCTCATCAGAAAAGCCATGAGCGATCTCAAGAAAAAGAACGAACTGCTAACCGGCGCTGTAATGGATGATCCTGTGATTCATGCAAGAACAAAAGGCGTTGGAATTCTTACCAAACAGGATGTGATGGATTATGCAGCAGTAGGGCCAACAGCCAGGGCATCCGGCTGGGAAATAGATGTCAGAAGAGATGATCCGTATGCTGCCTACGATATGGTAGACTGGAAAGTGATAACAGCCGAAGAAGGCGATGTTTTTGCCAAAGCTGAGGTCAGACTGCTGGAAAATTTTGAATCAATAAAAATTATAGAGCAATGCCTTGATGGTCTCGAAAAAGAACCCGAGGGTGACATACAAATAAAAGTTAAAGAGATACCCGAAGGAATAGGCACCGGACATGCAGAAGCACCGCGGGGAGAAGTTTTTCACTTTGTAAAAACCGATGGCACCAATTCTCCTGTAAGACACAAAATACGCGCACCAAGCTATGTGAATATTGCCACATTTAAAAAGGCATGTGTAGGGCAAACCATCTCAGATGCAACCATTTCACTGGCGGCAGTTGACCCATGTTATTGCTGTACAGAAAGACTTGCGTATGCCTATGATTACGGAACACAGAAAAAATTGTTCGATGGCAACCAGTTGGTGGAATTATCACAAAAGAAAACAGAAGAAATAAGAAAAACACATAAACTATAAATTATGGATGTCTTAAACTACATAATTATTCTTCCAGTTATAGCAGGTATCTTTCTTTTCATTTTCCCGGAAAGAATGAAAGCGATTAAGGCATCAATAACGCTTATCATAACTGCTGTAGTCTTATTTTTTGCTTATCAGTTTTATCTGACTGAGGCGCTTACGCTAAAACTTTCACTGAAATCCTTCTTCGCTGAAAACTCATTGCTTTACCAGGTAAGTTCAGATATAGAAAAATACGCTACATTCCACCTAGACAGTCTGAGCCAACTCATTGTACTTTTTGCAGCAATTTTTGGGTTCTTAATTTCAATCTATTCTGTTGCTTATGTAAAACGACAAAAGCAGATATACAATTACTTCCCTTTCTTCCTAATCACCCTGGGATGTTCTATTGGAGCCATTCTTTCCGATAACCTCATTCTCTTCCTGTTTTTCTGGGGTATCCTGGGGTTCACACTATACAAACTAATCAAAGGCCATGATGAGGAAAGCTCAGCCGCGGCCAAGAAAACCCTCATCATGATAGGAGCTTCCGATGGAATTATGATAATCGGTATTGCGATTATCTGGCATATAACCGGCACCCTCAACATGAGCGAGCTAAATATATCTACAAATTCCTCGCTGGCAATTTGGGCATTCATCACGCTGTTGGTTGGAAGTTTTACGAAAGCAGGAGCATTTCCCTTCCATACCTGGATTCCTGATTTTGCAAAGAAAGCCCCGGCCTCTTCAACAGCTTATTTACCTGCTTCATTAGATAAATTGTTGGGAATTTACTTCCTGGTTAGAATCTGCGTAGACATTTTCACACTTAACCAATGGCTTACGTTTGCTTTGCTGATAATCGGCGTCCTTACCATCATTTTCGCTGTAATGATGGCGCTCATTCAGCACAATTACAAACGTCTGCTGGGTTTTCATGCCATATCACAAGTAGGATATATGGTTGTTGGTATTGCCATAGCCACTCCACTTGGTATAGCTGCGGGGTTGTTTCACATGATCAACAATGCGCTATACAAAAGCGGTTTGTTTTTATCTGCCGGTAGCATTCACCACCGTACAGGTAAAGATGATCTCGGAGAAATCAGCGGTTTGTCCTCGAAAATGCCGATAACTTTCATTTCTGCACTCATTTTCGCTTTAGCCATTTCCGGAATCCCTCCTCTAAATGGTTTTGCTTCTAAATGGATGATATACCAGGGCCTGATAGACTTCGGAAATACAGGCGCAGGAATTGCCAGTCAACTTTGGATAGTATGGCTTGCTCTGGCAGTGCTGGGCTCGGCACTTACACTGGCAAGTTTTATCAAATTCATTTCAGGAATTTTCTTAGGAAGAAGAAGTGAGGCATTTGACAATATAAAAGAAGTTAATTTCCTGATGTGGTTCCCAAAAATTATTCTCGCTCTAATCTGCCTGGGTTTTGGAATTTTTGCAACTTCGTGGGTCGTTCCAAAACTATTCTATTCGTATACCGGTGCGTTCGATTTTGTAGGTGCCTGGCCCTCAAATACAGTATCATTACTTATTTTGTTTTCAATAATTCTTGGGTTTATCATTTATCTCATTGGCAACATCAAGAATATGCGGACAGCAGATTCCTTCATTGGTGGAGAATCGTTCCGGGATTCAACTGAATATAACGTTACTGAATTTTACAATACAATCAGAGAATTCAAATTTCTAAAATCAATTTATAGCAAGGCAGAAAAAAGATGGTTCGATATCTATACACTGCTAAAGCAATTTTTCTACGGAATGAATTTTATTTTCAGTAAAATGCATACAGGTGTACTAACAACCTATGCAATATGGTTTTTTGCAGGATTCATAATCATTATTCTATGTTTAATATAATTAAATAAGAAATAAAATATATGGAAGTCTTATTATCAGTCATATTGGGTTTCATGATTATCGGTGCGATTTACGCGCTGCATGCAAACGATCTTTTATCAGCAGTAATTGCGCAGGGAATCGTGGGCTACGGACTTGTCATTTGTTTTCTTCATTTGAAAGCTCCGGATCTTGCTATTGTACAGATTGTTGTGGAAACCATCACGTTAATTATCATGGTGGCTGTGGTGCTTGACAGCAGCAGAAAAGAAATAAAAGAAAAACCAGGATTCAAAGGAACCATCAACATTATTGCAGGACTAATATTTATTGGTTTCCTTATTTATTTCTTTTACATGGCAATAAATCCACTGGATACATTTGGAGAGCACGCTTTAAGAATGTCAGAAACTTACGTAGAACAAGGTGCACAGAAAACAGGTGCAGCCAATCTTGTTACTGGTGTTCTCTGGGATTTCAGAGGATACGACACACTTGGTGAGGCGACAATCCTGTTTACAGCAGCGCTTGGTATTTTATCGGTTCTCAGACTAAAAGGAAAAAAATAAAAATATGGAAGGACTAACACCTATAGTAAAAAAAGTAGCCCAGTTAATGAGCGGTATTATTTTCGTTTACGGAATATATATCGTTGTGCATGGGCATTTAACCCCTGGCGGCGCGTTTGCCGGAGGCATCATCCTGGCCGGAGCATTTATACTGTTAATTCTTGCTTTTGGTAGTGAAGTAATCAGGCTCAAGAAAGAGGAAACCGGTTCGTCCATCACAGAAAGTCTGTCTATTCTCTTAACTCTTATCCTGGCTATAGGCGGTCTCTTCATTGGAACTAAAGTATTTTTTAACAATTATTTACCCAAAGGAGAGGTTGGCGAACTTATAAGTGCCGGTTTAATACCCATTTATAATATCTTAATTGGAATTGAGGTGGCAGCAGCTATCATTACAATATTTTTAGCATTAGTAATCTTTAAAGAAGAGGAAGAAGAACGATGATTGTATACATAATGTGTTTCTTACTGTTTTTAGTGGGTCTTTACGGAATTGTGACCCGACGCAACCTGATCAAGATTGTTATTAGTTTTACAATTATGGAGTTCAGTGTTTTCCTTTTCTTAGTGCTTATAGGCTATATTGAAGGCGGTGAAGCGCCAATACTAACAAAAAATTTACCGGAAAATGTAAATTTTGTAGATCCCTTACCTCAGGCCATGGTGTTAACAGCTATTGTCATCGGACTTGCCACATCAGCAATGTTACTGGCTATAGCAATCAGGCTATATAAAAAATACGGAACTTTTGATATACGAGAAATCAAAAACTTAAAAGGATAAATTATGAGTACGCTTGTACCTTTATATGTAATTCTACCATTGGCTACAGCCTTTTTGATCCCGATTTTCGGAAGGTTAATAAAAGGTTTCGAAAAAGCACTGCTTTCATTAGTTCTTTTATTTCTTACATTGCTAAGCGTTTATATTCTTTTCAATGGCATACAGGAACCCATCGTGTATGCGGTTGGTGGATGGGAACCAGTTAATGATGTGCCCATTGGAATACACCTCGTACTAGATGGATTAAGCGTTTTTATTTTGCTAATTACCAGCCTTATTGGTTTTCTGGCTACTTTTTATGCCATTTCTTATATAAAAAAATATACAGCAGAAAATAATTTTTATGCTTTGTTAAGTCTGATGATCGCAGGAATGAATGGAGTTATTCTAACAGGTGACATGTTCAATCTATATGTTTTCCTTGAAATAGCTGTAATAGCTTCCTATGCACTTGTAGCCTTTGGTACAGAAAAACAGGAATTAGAAGCTTCTTTTAAATACCAGATATTAGGCGGAGTGGCTTCATTATTTATTCTATTTAGTATTGGGATGCTTTACTGGAAAACTCAAACGCTGAATATGGCGGATATTTCAAATATTCTGTCAGGCAAAGACCAGGATTTCTTTCTGCTGTTCACACAGGTATTATTGATTGCAGGTTTTGGTCTTAAAGCAGCCATGATACCCTTCCATGCCTGGCTTCCCGATGCACACTCATCGGCTCCATCTCCTATTTCAGCCATGCTTTCAGGAGTTTTGATCAAAGCTGTTGGTATTTATGCCATCTTAAGATTGTTCTTCAACTTATTCATGATTAGCTACGAAATAAGCATTGTAATTACCGTAATTGGCGCTCTGTCAATGGTAATTGGGGTCTTTCTGGCTATTGGTCAGTGGGATCTGAAACGCCTTTTGGCATACCACAGCATCAGTCAGATGGGATATGTCGTTATTGGAGTCGGAATGGGTATGATCATTATGGTCAAAGGAGGAAACCTGTCTATCGCTTCGCTTGCCATAGCAGGAGGTTTGTTTCACCTGATCAATCATGCTGTTTTTAAAGGATTGTTATTCCTGAATGCAGGGGCAATTGAATATGTTACAGGAACAAGAAACTTAAAAATGCTGGGAGGAATCGCAAAAGACCTGCCTGTAACCACTTCAACCTCTTTAGGCGCATCTCTTTCTATTTCAGGTATTCCTCCTTTTAATGGATTTTTCAGTAAATTAATAATAATTATTGCGGCTATTAAAGGTCAATTTTATCTGCTGGCAATTCTTGCAGTTTTAGTTAGCATTATTACACTGGCCTCTTTTATGAAATTTCAGAGGTATGCTTTTTTCAACAAAAAAACTTTTACCAGGAAAGTAAAAGAGGTACCCTTTACAATGTGTTTTTCTATGATTGTATTGGTAATATTATGCCTGGCATTAAGCTTATTGGCAATCCCCGGAGTAAGAGAAGTTGTTCTTACCCCGGCAGTGGATGTCATTATGCGAACAACAGAATATTCATCGTCAATAATAGGAATGTGATATGAAAAAATATGTAGCTCTATTTATTATAACACTGGTCTTCTGGCTATTGATAACGTTCAGTTTGTCGCTTGCCAATATAATTGTTGGCGTGGCAGCAGCCCTGGTAACTGCGTTATTATTCGGAAAATATTTCGTGCATGGTATTGGTAAATTTCTGCAGCCTCAAAGATATTTATGGTTGCTCATCTACATCTTTATTTTCCTGTGGGAATGTATAAAAGCTAACTTTGACGTAGCTTACAGGGTGTTACACCCAGCCATGCCTATAAAACCAGGCATTGTAAAAGTTAAGATTGACATTAAATCAAATGTGGCCAAAACCATGCTGGCTAACTCAATAACCATGACGCCGGGTACCATAGCTGTGGATGTAAAAGACGATGTTTTATATGTCCACTGGATATACGTAAGTTCAGAAGATCCGGCTGTTTATACCGAAAAAGTTTCAGGCAGATTTGAAAAATACATTAAAAAAATATTTGAATAATGGATATTCTACACATTTTATTGTACATACAAATTGGTTTAAGTGTTTTCTGTCTTTACAGAATCATCAGAGGTCCGTCCATTGCCGACCGGATGGTAGGCATTGATATCTTCGGAATTCTGGTGGTGGGAATTTGTGCCATTCTGGCCGTAGTGACAGAGAGAACCTATTTAATTGATATTGGAATTGCCTGGGTTATACTTAGTTTTATAGGAACACTTACCCTGGCAAAATACATTAGTGGTAAAAAATTAAATGAATAATATGGCAACTAGTACAATTTTAATCGCTATCGGGGTATTGTTTAACCTATTTGGTTGTATCGGACTGATCCGTTTACCTGATGTATACAACAGGCTTCAGTCGGCAACAAAAACAGTAACGTTGGGAACCTGGAGTATCCTCATAGGTGTTCTGGTAAAATATGGTTTTGTCGATATTGGTGTGAAAGCCCTGATTGCCATCCCAATCTTATTCTTTGTGGCAACAGTTGCTGCACATGCCCTGGTAAGGGGTTCGTATTTGTTCGGAATACCTCTTGGTAAAAAAAGTGTAAAAGACGACTATAAGGAGGAAGTAAAATGAAACAACCCAAGCTCAGAGAATTAAAGGAAGCAATCATTTCATTGTTTACCCCTGCTTATACTACCAAATTTCCTAAAAAAGGGCATACTCCTTTCGAGGGATTCAGAGGTAAGCCGGTTGTTGACGATAAAAATTGCGTAGGATGTGAAACATGCACCAATGTTTGTCCTTCTTACGCCATAACTCATGAGGACGACCGGGAAAAAGGCATAAGAATTATTACAAGGGACTACGGAAAATGTATTTTCTGCGGGCAGTGCGAAGAACACTGTATTACAGGTAAAGGTGTTAAACTATCGGATAAAATCTATGATATGTCCACCTTCGACAGAAATACAAGCATCGAATACCAGGAGAAAGAATTGCTGTTTTGCAAAAATTGCGGCGCTGTTATCACCACCAAAGAACACTACATGTTCATGCACAAAAAATTAGGTCCGAAGGCTTATTCAAATATTATGAATCTTAACATCTTAAATGAAAAATTAAAACTGGCAGCCGACGATACGGATGTAGACGTTACAGAAGACCTTAAACGAAGAGATATGTTCAACGTTCTATGTCCAAACTGTTTGAGAGAACTCTTGCTTAAAAACATGAAATAACCATGAATAATGATTCAAAATTAGCTGAATTAACTGATAAAAAAGTCCTTTTTGTAGGCATTGGAAACGTTTTAAAGCAAGACGACGGAGTGGGTGTTTACATTTCTAATCTCATTCAGGAAACACAAAATAAAAAATCACTTACTGTAGAAGTATCAATTGAAAATTATATCAGTAAAATCAATCAGATCAATTCTACATATCTCATACTCATTGATTGTGTTGATTTTAATAAGAATCCCGGGTACTGGGATATTTTACCAGTAGAAAAAATTAACGGTTTCATTACCAACACCCACAATATCTCACTAAACAAAGTTTCTGAATTATTTAATAAAAAAACATACATCCTGGGAATACAGCCCCGGGATATTCATTTTGGTGAAAACCTTACAAGCGGGATTAAAGAAACAGCGGACAGAATAATAGATAAGATCAACAGATTGAATTAAATATTATGTTGAATCTAATTTAATTTATTAATATATTTACTATAAAAGGGAGGTCCTATGCATTACGATTATTATTGCCCCATGTGTAAAGGCCAGCTACGAGTTGGCGACAACCTGGTGTTTACGGCCAAATCGAAAACAAACAACAAGGGTTTGGTTTTTCTCAGTCCGGAGCTGGGTAACTATACTACGACGAAACATCCCACCTTTGAAATCAAAGAAGGTGAAGAATACATTTTCCAGTGTCCTATCTGCCATGCCACATTGAACAAAGAAGAACACAAAAATCTTGTCAGGGTTTTTATGGTGGATGAAGACAACAAGGAATACGAAATTCTTTTCTCAGGCATTGCCGGTGAAAAGTGCACTTATAAACTACATGATAAAAAGGTAGAAGGATTGGGTCCAGATGTGGAACTCTATAAAAAATATGTAGATGTTCCGGAGGAATACCAAAAGTATTTATAAGTAACTCATAAAGAATATTTTATATGGAGGCAGAACTCAGTGTATTAATAATTACAGCAATTTCTTTAGCTTTTTTTCATACAATTCTTGGGCCTGATCATTATGTTCCTTTCGCTATGATGGCAAGGGCACGGAACTGGTCTTATTTGAAAACAGCCTGGATTACATTTTTATGTGGATTAGGGCATGTTGGTAGTTCTGTGCTGTTAGGTATTATTGGCATATCGCTTGGACTGGCGTTAACCAGGTTAACAGGTTTTGAAGGTTTCCGCGGAAACATAGCAGCCTGGCTTTTGATAGCATTCGGACTTGTTTATTTTGTCTGGGGATTAAGGAGGGCGTACAGAGGACAAAAACACACCCACTCACACACTCACACAAATGGCACGGTACATACTCATGAGCACACTCACCAGAAAGATCATGTTCATGTTCATCAGTCGAATAGCAGCAAGAAGGAAATTACTCCATGGATTTTGTTTACCATATTTGTCTTTGGTCCCTGCGAACCTTTAATTCCCATCTTGATGTATCCGGCTGCAAAAAGCAGTTGGGGCAGTGTTGCACTGGTTGCCGGAATATTTGGAGTCGTAACCATTGCCACGATGATTTTTGCGGTAAGTTTTATTTTATACGGTATAAAATATTTACCGAAGAGATCAGTTATTGAACGATACATGCATGCCATAGCAGGGGCAACTATCTGTTTGTGTGGAGTAAGCATACAATTCCTGGGGTTATAAATATTTGATAACAAAAAAGGGCTTTCGAAGTGAAAGCCCTTTTTCCTGTTTATATCAATACACAGTTTATACTCTGTCACGTTCTTTGTAATGCGTGTGGAGTAATTCGTGTGATTTATGACCAAGGGGTTCTCCCAGAAACTCCTTATAAATAGCTTGTATTTCAGGATTTTCATGAGACTTACGAATTGGCAGATTAGCATCCTCATCATAAATAGCGTCTGCCCGTTTCTGTCTAATTTCCGGTGTTGTTGGGATAGGTTGACCTCCACCACCCAGGCATCCACCAGGACAAGCCATAATTTCAATAAAGTGCCAGTCAGCCTCACCTTTCTTAACCTTTTGCATTACTTCTCTTGCATTGGTTAAGCCGTGCGCTACAACTGTTTTTAGTTCAACGCCTTCAAGGAATTTCCAGTCATCTGTAGCACCTTCAATAACAATAGATGCTTCACGAACACCTTCCATACCTCTAACTGGTTCAATATTGAGATTATCAAACGGTACTTCTTTTCCGGTTACAATTTCGTAAGCAGTTCTTAAGGCAGCTTCCATTACACCACCCGTTGCTCCAAAAATTACAGCAGCACCTGTAGATTCACCCATGATGCTGTCATATTTATTATCCGGAATAGTTAAGAAATCAATCCCTGCCTGACGGATCATCATTCCAAGCTCCCGGGTTGTCAATACATAATCAACATCTTTGTATCCACTGTCACGCATTTCTGGTCTGTCTGCCTCATATTTTTTAGCAGTACAAGGCATCACAGATACGGAAACAATTTTTTCCGGATTCAGGTTACGCTTTTGGGCATAATATGTCTTTGCCAATGCACCAAACATTTGTTGTGGTGACTTACAAGTAGAAACATTCTCCAGGAATTCAGGATAAGTGTGTTCAATAAACTTGATCCATCCAGGAGAACAAGAAGTAGTCATCGGAAGTTTAACACTTGTATCTTTATCAACGAGTGCTTTCTTCAATCTTGTTAAGAGTTCTGTTCCCTCTTCCATAATTGTTAAGTCTGCAGACCAGTCTGTATCGAGTACAGAATCAAAACCAACACGTTTGAGTGCAGTTACCATCTTGCCGGTTACTCTCTCGCCAGGATCAAAACCTAATTCTTCTCCCAGGGCAACTCTTACGGCAGGTGCAGTCTGAACTACCACGTGAGTATCTTCATCACTAATCGCGTCATAAACCTGATCGATGTAGTTTCTTTCAACCAAGGCTCCGGTTGGACAACGGTTCACACACTGTCCGCAATTTGTACAAACTACTTCAATCATTGGGTTTTCGAAGAAAGTGGAAATTTTCATTTCGTCACCTTTATAGGCAACACCCAGTGCACTAACATGTTGTAATTCCGTACATGTTCTTACACATCTCTGGCAACGGATACATTTCCCATCATCTTTGATTATTGAAGGAGAGTACTGGTCGATTGTATATTCTTTATCAGGTACCAGATCCATAAACAAATAATCACTAATAATAGTATCAGCAGCAAGTGATTGTAATTCACAATTGTTGTTTTTATAACACTTGGTACAATCTTCTCTGTGTTCAGAAAGTAGAAGATCAACAATATACCTGCGTGCCTGGCGTACTTTCAGTGTATTTGTAAATATTTCCATACCCTCTTCTGCAGGAGTTGCACAAGAAGCTATCAGGTTACCTGAGCCTTTTCGTTCAACAACACATACCCGGCAATTACCAGCTACACATAAATCTTCATGATAACATAAAGTGGGAATATGGATATCGAGTTTTTTTGCTGCATCAAGGACTGTATTACCCTTTTCAACACTAACGTCTATTCCATCTATTTTTAAATTTACTTTATCAGCCATTTTATAATTGTTTTTTCGATTTAACAAAATATTAGTAGATCATTTCTTCTTTGAAATTATCAACAATAGAAGAAAATGAATTCGCTACGGATTGTCCCAAACCACATTTAGCTGTAACCTTCATAACTTCAGTCAGCTTCAACAGAGTTTTAAGATAAGTAGTTGGTTTCTCACCTTTTTTCACTGCTTCAATTCCTTTCAGCAGTTGCTGGCAACCAACACGGCATGGTGTACACTGACCACAAGATTCTTCTCTGAAGAATTCAACATAATTTTTAAGCACGTTGTACATGGATCTAGAACTATTGAAAAGCATCATAGAACCTCCGGTAGGAACTCCTTCAAAACCAATAATGGTATCGTTGAATTTCTTTCGGGGCACACAAAAACCTGCAGCGCCTCCAACTTGTACAGATTTGGTATCACCGTCACCAAATTCCTCAACAAATTCAGCCAGTGACATTCCCAGCTCGAGTTCATATATTCCCGGGATTGGAGTATCTCCTGATACGGAAAACACTTTTGAACCCCTTGAGTCAGCAGTACCAAGCTCCTGGAATTTTTGGGATCCAACATTGCATATCATTAATGAATAAACCAGTGTTTCCACATTGTTAATAACAGTTGGTTTTCTTCTGAAACCTTCCTGCGTAGGATAAGGAGGTTTATTTCTTGGTTCGCCGCGTTTTCCTTCCATCGATTCAAATAAGGCGCTTTCTTCGCCGCAAATATAAGCTCCGCATCCCATTAATAATTGTATACGAAAGTCAAAGCCTAATTCATCAAGTGTTTTATGAAATTCATCTATTCTCTTCTGGATATCTTCTTTAAGGTACTCATATTCACCACGTAAATACATGTAGCCCTGCTTTGAGCCTATAACATAACCGCATACGGCCATACCTCCAAAAACTTTAAAAGGAACACGTGTAAGGATTTCTCGATCTTTAAAAGTTCCGGGTTCTCCTTCGTCTGCATTACATACAACAAATTTTTCATCACTTTCTTCCTGAGCAGTGAATTTCCACTTTAATCCGGTTGGGAAACCTGCTCCTCCACGACCACGCAGACCAGAGTCTAAAATTTCCTGTACGATTTCATCTTTAGGTCTCTTTAATGTATTTTGGAGGACATCCTTATAGCTGCACTCCTCCGTGAATATTAAATCAACTCTTTGAAGTTTCTTTGTATCTGGCATAATTATCGTCTTTAAGGGTTAAAAATTAGTCTAATTTCTTCATATAATCATCAATAACGTCACTTACCTTTTCAGGAGTTAATTCTGTATAAGCTTCCTCATTGATAAGCATTGCAGGCCCTTTGTGGCACCATCCAAGACAATTTGTTTCAAGAAGGGTAAATTTGTTGTCCTTCGTTGTCTCACCTACATTGATTTTCAGAAGATCTTTCAAGGTATCTACAATTTCTTTCTTTCCTTTCATGTCGCAGGTTATTGTTCTGCAAACACGAATAACATATTTACCTCTTGGTTTGATATCAAGGAAAGAATAGAAAGAAGCTGTACCATAAACCAGAGCCGCTGACATTTCTAATTCTCTCGCAACCTCTGTCATGGCTTCTTCAGAAATACTTCTCTCTTCCTTAACAATACCTTGCAAAATAGGAAGCAAACTCTCACGGTTTCTTCCATGTTTGTCTGCTAAGTTTTTTACTAGTTCTTTAATTTCAGGCATATCACACTATTTTAATTAGTAATTGTTAATATTATAACACTGTTAATTTTTTAACATTAAAATTTATTCTTTGTTTATTGATTTTCAACGCTAAAATTAGGTTGGACATTATTTCATAAACATGACTTTTGTCATGTTCGTCTTTTACAACATAGATGTTCTACAACACCCAGCAGGTAGACAAGTTGTTAATTATAAGCAGATTATAAAACATGGAAATGATAAACACTACTATTTATATTAATTTTAAAAAAAAACAATGGCTAAAATAATCTTAAATAAAAAATTCCTACCTTTATATTCTTTAACCTAAATATACAATATCATGACATTCAGAAAACACTTTTCTCTATTTCTTTTTTTTACCCTGTTTACATCCTTTTCTGCTATAAGCTCTGACAATCCCTTATGGCTCAGATATCCTTCAATATCACCGGACGGTAACTCTGTCGCTTTCTGTTACAAAGGAGACATATACAAAGTTTCAACCGAGGGAGGAGTGGCTACCCCAATTACATCACATGTGGCTTATGACTTTAAACCTGTCTGGTCCGGTGATGGCAATAAAATTGCTTATGCCTCTGACCGGTTTGGGAATTTCGACATATATTTGACCGATAAAAACGGGGGAAAACCTGAGAGAATAACCTATCATTCAAATAATGAAATTCCAAATAGTTTTACACCAGATGATAAATCAGTTTTATATAGTGCCTCAATACTCGACAAAGCTTCCAATGCGATGTTTCCCTCTTCTGTGCTTTCTGAGCTTTACGAGGTATCACTCAGTAATAAAAACATTCAGCAAGTATTAACAACTCCTGCCGAAGAAGCTAAGATGACTTCTGACGGATCTTTTATATACTACCAGGACCGCAAAGGTTACGAAGACAAATGGAGAAAGCATCACAAGTCTTCTGTAACAAGAGATCTTTGGGTTTATGATACTAAATCCGGAAAACACCAAAAAATTACCAGTTTCAAAGGGGAAGACAGATGGCCTGTCATAGATCAGAGCGAAAAGAACATTTATTTTTTAACTGAACGTTTTAATAACAATTTTAATATTGGGAAATTTAAAATAAATGAACACGGAAAGAATTTTGGAAAAATAAAACAAATAACATCATTGGAAAATCATCCGGTAAGATTTCTTTCTGTCAGTAATGATAATATTATATGCTACAGCTATAATGGTGAGGTATATATCAAAAAGCCGAATGAAAATCCGAAAAAATTATCAGTAGAAATTCATACGGACAACAGGCAAAACACAATCCAATATAAAACCTTTAATTCCAGGGTAAGTGAAATGGATCTCTCACCTAATGGAAAAGAAATTGCATTTATAATACGTGGAGATGTTTTTACAACCACCTCTGATTATAAAACAACAAAAAGAATAACAAACTCCCCTGAACAGGAACGTTCAGTAAGTTTTAGCCCGGATGGTAAAAAATTGTTGTATGCCTCTGAAAGAAATGGCAGCTGGAATTTATACGAAACATCGCTTTCAAGGGAAGATGAAAAACTATTTACTTTATCTACAGTTCTGAAAGAAAAACCAATTCTGGTAACAACAAAAGAAACTTTCCAGCCTCAATATTCTCCGGATGGCAAAGAAGTAGCTTTTCTGGAAGAAAGAACAACTTTAAAAGTACTGAATTTAAAATCAGGAGATATAAGGACAATACTGGAAGGTAAGTATAATTACTCATATTCAGACGGAGATCAGTGGTTTCAATGGTCACCGGATGGAAAATGGTTTCTGGCCCAATACTCTCCACAGCATTTCTTTTCAAATGAAATAGGCCTGATTGACGCAAAAGGAAAAAAAGAAGTCAGAAATCTTACTAAAAGCGGATATGAAGATAACATGTCAAAATGGATGATGGATGGTAAAATGATGATTTGGTTTACAGACAGAAAAGGAATGAGAAGTCACGGAAGCTGGGGAGCCCAGTATGATGTGTATGGTATGTTCTTCAACCAGGAAGCTTACGATACATTTAATATGACAAAGGAAGAACTCGAAGTATATAAAAAAGACAAATACGGAAAGAAAGAAAATGATGAAGACAGAGATGAAGAGAAAGAAAAAAAGAAAATTGAGCCTGTAAAAATAGAATTCAAAGGGCTAAATGACCGTACCAAGAGACTTACAATCCATTCTTCATCACTCTCTGATGCGGTAATGTCGAAGAAAGGCGACAAGCTTTATTATTTATGCAAATTTGACAAATACTATGATTTATGGGTTCATGACTTTCTGGATAATGAAACCAAAAAAGTAGTTGATTTAAAAACAAAATATGGAGGACAACTACACCTGAATAAAAAAGGAAACGAATTGTTTGTTTTATCCGGAGGAAAAATTTCTAAAGTAGAGTTAAAGAAAAACATTACAAAACCTGTCCCTTTCAGTGCAAAAATTGAATTAAAAACAGATGAAGAAAAAGAATATCTTTTTGAGCACATCTGGCGACAGGTTAAAAAGAAATTTTATGACAAAGATCTGCATGGGGTTGATTGGGAATTCTACAAAAAAGAATATAAAAGATTTCTACCTCATATAAATAATAATTATGACTTTGCAGAAATGTTAAGTGAAATGCTAGGTGAGCTAAATGCATCTCATACAGGTGCGAGGTATTATTCAAGTTCAGAAAATGAAGATCAGACAGCTTCTTTGGGAATATTCTTCGACTGGAATTTTGAAGGAAAAGGGATAAAAATTACTGAAATAATGGATAAAAGCCCACTTAATAAAGCAGAATCAAATATTCAAAAAGGACACATAATTGAAAAAATAAACAATAACCCGGTTGAAAACACAAATGAGTTTTTCCGGCTTTTAAATCACCAGGAAGGTAAAAAACTGCTGATTACAGTTTTCGATCCAAACAAAAACAAACGCTGGAACGAAACAATTAAACCTATTTCTCAAAGAGAAAAAGGTAGCATGTTATACGACAGATGGGTAGAAAAAATGCGTGACAAAACAAATGAAATTTCCGATGGAAAAATAGGCTATATTCACATTAAATCAATGAATGACAGGTCATTCAGACAAATATATTCTAATTTATTTGGAAAAAATTATCACAAGGAAGCAGTTGTGATAGACACACGCTTTAATGGCGGTGGATGGCTGCATAATGATTTAGCAATTCTGTTCAATGGAACAAAGTATGTAGATTATTACCCAAGGGGCCAACACTTTGGCCATGATCCTATGACGCAATGGACCAAAGAATCGGTTGTGCTAATGAGTGAAGGTAATTATTCGGATGCCCATGGTTTCCCTTATGCCTACAAAACACTGAACATTGGGAAAACTGTTGGAATGCCTGTCCCTGGGACAATGACTGCTGTATGGTGGGAAAGACTTCAGGACCCAAGCCTTGTTTTTGGGATTCCCCAGGTAGGATCCAAAAACATGGAGGGTGAATATCTTGAAAATAAACAGTTGGAACCTGATGTTAAAATAAAACAAGAATATAGTAAAGTATCAAAAGGAATTGATCAACAGCTAATAAAAGCTATTGAGATTCTAATGAATTAATTTTTACCATTTAATTATAAATATTATTAATCTTGTAAGTTACTTTATCATGAAAAACCAAACCAAAATCGTATGTAAGGTGATGTTGAGTATTTTTATATTAACATTTACCCTGAATGCTGCACATGCAACAGATTGGCCCACTCTCAGAAAAAAAGTAGCAACTGCTTATGACAATCTTTATATGGGAGCAGACGATATTGTTATCACATTAGAAACAATAGGAAAAACTCCCATGGGTGAAATGAAAAGCAATGCCAAACAGATCTGGAAGAGTGAAAAATTCCGAATGGAAAATACTATGAAAGTCCCAATGGCAGGAGAAGTAAAAACCATTTTTCTTTTTGACGGGAATGATTATTGGATTTTTAACCCAATGTCTGGGAAACAAAAGATAACCAATGAAGAACAATACAATACAAAAGAAAATATATGGTGGAGAGCTTTACCTGTAAATGCAACCATTACAGGAAGTGAGAACATTGATGGTAGGTCTTGTTATGTCATAGAATTCCCGGAAGGTGAGAATCAAACCTTCGATAAGATGTGGATTGACAAAAATAAATATATCATGGTTCAGGGTAAAAAGACACAAAAAGGCAAAGAAATGCTTGTTAAATATTCTGATTTTAGGAAGATTTCAGAGATTAATAACCAGCTCTATCCTTATAAAACAACAATTCTGACTCCTGAAGGAACAGTTTCTGCCACATCTGAAGTAAAAAACATTCAAGTAAACACTGGAATTGATGATAGTTTATTCAATCCAGATAATTTAAAATAAACATTTACGCTATATTATAAAAATGGGGATATAAAACAATATCCTCATTTTTTTTATTACTTTCTAAAAAGTTTAGCATTAGCTTTTTGTATTAAAACGGCCAAAAAATTCCATTATTTAACTGCAATTTACGCAACCTAAAAGTCAAATTTTACGTCTACACCATAGATGATTCTGCGTATAATATTTTTTCAAGTATCATATTCAAAATTTTGGCATATTACTTGCTAATATAAAAACAAAAAATTTATGAAAGTAGTTTGTAAAGTTAACGGTAAAGAAATACGAAGAGACCCTTTTGATTTAGATTTTATAAAATTCGATGTTGTAGAAGATTTTGTAAGAGCCATAGAACACATTGAAAATAACCCACAGGCAAGAGTTGAAGTAGAAATGGCCTCACCGGAAAGACCGGTTTATGACCTGGTGAATTGCAGTTCCAATTTTAAAATTAAATTCAACGAATTAATAAATAGAAGAAAATTAGCTTGACTTCCTGATTTTCTCTTTTTAATATTTATAAATTAATTTCCTTGGGTTTTCTGACAATATAGATATCGTAATCCCCAAGTCTCTGAAATCCTAATTTTTTGTACAATTCAATAGCATTGGTATTTTTATCATTAACTTCAAGCTTTATCTGATACCCTGTCTTCTTAGAATAAGCAAGTGATTCACGAGTAAGCCACTTTCCATATCCCCTTCCCTGGAACTTCGTTAATACACCAATGTGATGGAGATGAAGCCGGCGACCGTCAAACGTAATCCAGGCCGTACCAATTATTCTTCCTGTTTCTTTTTCCTCAAGTACAAGAAGCTTTCCTCCCAACTTTAAACTATGTTCTATTATTTCCTGATTATCACCCCTCTGGCTTCCTCCCATACCCGTTTCCTGCCAAACTTCCTGTATCATTTCATAATCTGAACTCTTATAATCACGAATAATCACATTCTTCATATTAATCCAGTATTTATAATTTTGATTTATGCATCCTCATCAGGTTTAATAACAGACAACTGACTGGTTCCATAAGAAAGAACCTTAACTTTTTCACCTTTATCAATAAAACCTATCTCACTCCTTGCATCATAAATTTCACCCTCAATTTCAACTTTACCGCTGGGGCGAAGTACAGTATATGCTATCCCGGTTTTACCAACAAGCTTAGTTTGCTCACTATCAACTCCAATATATCCCTCATCTTTTTTCTGAGTAGAGTCCAGAACCAAACTGGAAAAAGCTTTTGAATGGAATACTTTCTTACTGATATACAGAGAAAGCACCAAAGAAATAAATATTGAAACAGAAACAATAAGAAAGGACTTTAATACAACTCTAAAAGCTTCTGCCGTATTAAATTGGTAATCAAAAACTATGTTGTCTATCATACTTAAAACAAGGCCTGTTACAGTAAGGAGTATTCCGGCAATGCCTGCCACACCAAAGCCAGGTATAGCAAATAATTCTACGGCAATTAAAACCAGTCCCCCAACAAACAACAATATCTCCCAGTTTTCTGCCAGTCCTTCAATATAAAGAGGTGCAAAATAAAGAGCAGCAGCACAAATAGCAGCAAGAAGAGGAAAACCAACTCCCGGACTTTGCAGTTCAAAATAAATTCCCCCCACTATAATCATAATTAATATACTTTGAAACCCGGGGTTTATAAGAAACCCAATAATCGACTCCATTCTTGAGGGTTTGTATTCTTTTATAACAGGATTTTCAACATCAATTTTGTCAATTACTTCCTGTAAATCTTTTGCTCTGCCTTCACAGTATCCATATTTAATCGCTTCTTCTGTTGTAAAAGTTACAATCTTACCGGAATCGTTAACCCCTTCAACAGACAAACTCGGATCTACCATAGCTTCAGCAATATCCGGATTCCTATGCCATTTAAGGATAGTATCATTTCCGCGCACAATTGTATCTTTCCCGTGTGCCTGGGCTGTTGCCCTCATTGTTGACCGCATATATGACTGGTATTTTTCCGGCATAATTTCACCTTCCTGATTAACAACTGAGGCAGCTCCTATCCTGGCTCCCTTTTTCATATAAATGCTGTCGGCTGCAATAGAAATCAGCGCACCGGCAGATGCAGCATTATTTTCAATAAAAACAACTACCGGTATGGGGCTATCCAGAAATTTAGTTCTGATAGAGTCTGCAATATTTACCAATCCCCCATATGTATTTAGCTTCACAATCAAGTACCTGGCATGATGTTTCTTTGCATTTGCAAAAGCTTTTTTGGTCAGCCTCCAGGCCGATGGTTCAATGTTCTGATTTATGCTGAAAACATATATCGTATCTTTTCTACTGTCAGAAGCCCGTGTCTTTAATGAATCCTGGGCAATTGTGACACCATTTATAAAAAAGACAAAAAATAAAAAGGTGAATACCCTGAAAAAATTAATCAATCTCATCCTGGTTTTACATTAATTGTTTGAAACAGAATAAAAATAGTCATTTAATTCAAAGATAAAAAACCATTTTCATAAAGCTAATAAAAAAATTGGTTAATCGTATTTTTCAATTATAACAGACGTTGTACCAGATCAATTTTAACTAAATTTAGAGATTATCCATACTTTTTCCTACTTTTGCTTAAATAAACAAAATCTTTTAACCTCATGCAAACAAATCCACTTACAGCAATATCCCCGGTAGATGGCAGGTATAAAAATAAAACAGAAAAGTTAAGCCTTTATTTCTCAGAATTCGGACTTATTAAGTACAGAGTACTTGTAGAAATTGAATATTTCATCGCTCTTGTTGAATTACCCTTGCCGGAATTGAAATCATTTGACAGGAAACTGTTTAAGGAGCTTAGGAAAATATATAAGGAATTTTCAGTAGATGAGGCACAAAAAATTAAAGATATAGAGAAAAAAACAAACCATGATGTTAAGGCTGTTGAATATTATTTAAAAGAAAAATTTCAAAACCTTGACATAGAACAATACAAAGAATTTATTCATTTCGGGCTCACATCCCAGGATATAAACAATACAGCAACCCCACTTTCATTAAAACAGGCTGCCGAAAAAATATATCTCCCTTTTCTTAAAGAGCTAACCGATAAGATAGGATCTTTATCCGAAAAATGGAAAGATATTTCAATGCTTGCCAGAACTCATGGGCAACCTGCCTCCCCTACCCGCCTGGGAAAAGAAATAAAAGTTTTTTATGAGAGGTTAACTGAACAAATTAAGCAATTAAAAAACATTCCCTATTCAGCCAAATTTGGAGGAGCAACAGGTAATTTCAATGCCCATCATGTGGCATATCCGGACATTGACTGGATCGGCTTTGCAAAAAAGTTTGTGAATGATAAACTGGAATTACAAAGAACTCAAACTACCACGCAGATTGAACATTACGATAACCTGGCTGCCCTGTTCCAGTCGATGAGCAGAATAAATACCATTCTCATTGATTTAAGCAGGGATATTTGGGCTTACATCTCAATGAATTATTTCAGTCAAAAAATTGTAAAAGGCGAAGTGGGCTCCTCTGCTATGCCTCACAAAGTTAACCCGATTGATTTTGAAAATGCAGAAGGCAACCTGGGTATTGCTAATGCATTTTATAACCACCTCGCTTCTAAATTACCCATATCAAGACTTCAGCGCGATCTTACAGATTCAACTGTTCTGCGAAACATTGGTGTACCCGTTTCACACTCCCTAATCGCTTTTCAATCAATAATTAAAGGATTGGATAAATTAAAAGTAAATAAAGAGGCTATTCAGAATGACCTTGAAAAAAACTGGTTAGTAATTGCAGAAGCAATTCAAACAATTCTCAGGAAAGAAGGGTATGAAAATCCATACGAATTATTAAAAGAACTTACACGTAAAAACAAAACGATTACTCATCAAGATTTTATAGAATTTATAGATAATCTCTCTATTAACAATCAATTAAAAGAAAAACTAAAAAAAATTACACCTTCTAATTATACAGGTTTATAAGCCATTAAGGAATAAAAACCTTTTAGTATCAAAAAAAACACACAATAAATTACTTTAAATCAGTGTTTTAAATTAATAAAATATCCACAGTTAGTTAAAGTGAGAGACATAAAACTTTGATAATGAATCAAAATTTTATAAATTGGTTGAATATAAGCAATTACATTACTTCTGAGGATGGAAAATTTTGATAAAACGGCAATTTACGATCAGGTGCTGATTGAGACATTAACCTGCCAGAGAGATCAACTTATTGAAAGTCTTGAATATGCTAAAAACATTCAAAAAGCTATTTTCCCCTCCTATCAAAAAGTCAATTTCCTTTTTCCTGAAAGTTTTGTTTTTTTTCTGCCTAAAGACATTGTAAGTGGTGATTTCTACTGGATTCGAAAAATTGATGAAAATGTTATCTTCACTGTAGGAGATTGTACCGGACATGGAGTCCCCGGCGCATTTATGAGTATTCTTGGAATCATATTCTTAAACGAGATTACCAATCATGAACCTCTCTTACCTCCAAATCAAATTCTGAATGCATTGCGTGAAAGAATTATGAAAACCCTCAATCAAACAGGGAAAAAAAACGAACAAAAAGATGGAATGGATCTCACATTATGTATATTCAATGAGAAGACAAGAACTTTAGAATTTGCCGGCGCGAATAACCCGCTGTATCATGTTCGAAACGATACAATCTACTCCTTAAAGGGTGATAAAATGCCTATAGGAATAAGCGGATGCTACGAGGAATCCTTTTCTGTTCAAAAAATTGAAATCAAAAAGGGAGATCGGGTGTATCTATTTACTGATGGATTTGCAGATCAGTTTGGAGGGGAAAAAGATGAAAAATTTAAAATCAGAAGATTTAGAAAATTATTAATGGATATTCAGGATAAAGATTTAAATCAACAAAAACAAGTATTAAAAGATACCCACAACAAATGGAAAAAAGACAAGGAACAAGTCGATGATATACTTGTAATGGGTGTCGGTTTTTAACTTTCAATGATAGATTTTCATAGATTTAAACTTCAAAAACAGCCAACATTAAATATAAACCAGAAAAAATGAAACTAAAATCCTTCAGAATTAAAAATTTCCGGTCTATTGTCGACTCAGGATGGTGCGATCTATCGAATGACAATATTACGGCTCTTATAGGACAAAATGAATCGGGTAAAACATCAGTACTAGAGGCACTTCATAGTTTTTTTAATGGCAATATTTCAGAAGATGTATTAAGAAGTGATCTGAGTTTGCCGGAAGTTAATTGCTCAATGGATCTGAATGAAACAAAAATTGAAGATATTATTGATCTGAATAAAATTCCCCAGGAGGCTGTTGATATTTTCAAAAAACTGGAGACTGTTTGCATCTCTCGCACCTGGGATGAATTATTTAACAGTCATGTTCATATTGAAGAGAAAAACATAATAAATTTTTTCCAGGATAAAGAGAAGGAAAAACATAAAGAATTATCTGAAGCACAGAAACAAATAAATAAAATTGCTTCAAACAATCAAAAGTTAAAAGTTGACAAAAATAATTTTTTGAAAGAAAAAGAGCAATTAATATCCAAAATTGGCGAACTTAAATCCTCACTGAAATCTCAAAAAAAGATTGCTTCAAAATCACGCAAAGAAAAAAACAGAGCAGAAGCTGCTCAAAAAGTAAAAGAACTCGAGAATCAATTAAAGGAATCAGAAGATAAACTTCAAAAAACTGAAAAGGAATTAAATACAAAGCAAATCCAAATAGAAACAAATGAAAAAAAAGAAAATCTAGCCAATAAAGTTAAAGAAACAGATAAATTTATAAAAAGCCTGGAAAAAGAGGTATCTGATAATTATCAACAGGTTAAAGAAACTGAGGCTACATTTAATTTATTCAACAAGGGACAGAAAAGGAGAAACCATACATATGAAATTGATGAGAAAAAAAATAAATACCTTGATAGCCGGAAAAAATTAAATGAAAAAATAAAGGAACATGAATTCTGGCTGAGGATAGCAAGGAAAATTCTGGATAATGTTCCTTATGATAAAGCAGAAAAAGAAGTACACGAACAATTTGAAAAAGAAAAGCAAGTTTATGCAATTGAAGAATTAGGTACTTTATTTTTTGAGAAAGCGCCTGTTTTTGAATTCTTTCATGACTTTAGCAGTCTGTTACCAGATAGAATTGACCTGGAAGATGTCATATTTGGAAAAGAAGATATAAAGGGTTATAAAGCAGTAAAGAATTATTTAAAAGTAGCGAATTTAAATCCCCAGTTCTTTGACCAACAAAACAGCAGAATATTAAAACAAAAAATCGAAAAATTAAACAGAAAAATAACCATTGACTTTCATGAATACTGGAGACAATCAATCGGAAATGAGAACAAAATTCAAATTTCTTTTGAGCTTGAACATTATGATCATAACACTCCTGAAAAACTTGGTAAACCTTATATTGAATTCTGGATAAAAGATAAAGATGAAAGACTGTATCCCAAACAAAGAAGCAGGGGCGTAAGATGGTTTCTCTCATTTTATCTTGAATTAAAAGCTTTTGCCATGACAAATAACAGAAACCGGGTTCTGCTCATAGATGAACCAGCTATGAGCCTGCATGCAAGAGCACAGGAAGATGTTTTAAAAGTATTTGAAGATATCAGGAAAGACCTCCAGGTAATATACACTACACATTCCCCACACCTTGTAGATATAAACAAGCTATACAGAGTTCGGGCATTACAAAGAAAAGATGAAAATGGTTACAATGAAACCTTTATTTTTAATACAAATTCTTTCAAATATGCTTCATCAGATACTCTTTCTCCCATCTATAGTCTAATGGGCGAAAGATTGAATGAACAACAATTTATTCAGAAAGAAAACAACGTAATTCTGGAAGATATTGCAACATATTATTATTTAACAGCAATAGCTAAAATTACCGGATTAAAATCAAAAGTCTATTTTCTCCCTGCCTCCGACATCTACCATGTAACAACACTTACAAACCTTTTGCTTGGCTGGAAACTTGGATTTATAGTAATATTAGGGAACAACAAACAGGGAGTGGAAATCTATAAACATTTCAAACATCATCTCTTTCAGGACGATGAAGATAAAACCAATAAAAATATAATGTTATTAAATAAAGGACAGAAGCATATCGAGGACATTTTCTCAACGATTGATTTTAAAAAACACATATTAAACAAAAGAGTTGGTATAACAGAATCCAATTCCGACTATATTAAAAACAACAATCTGTCAAGATCAATTCTGGCCTCAGACTTTTTATCAAGAACTGAAAATAAAAAACTCAGTATAGAAGATTTTGATGATGAAACTCAAAAAAATCTCAATACTTTGGTTTCATCTTTGGATAAAATGCTGAACCACCAGGGAGCTCTTGTAAAATAAAGGAAATTATCTTAGCCCCCAAGAGACAAGTGAACTGTAAGCTCGTGACCAAATGAAAAATATACTGTAGCAAAAAACTCAAAGCATCGTGGGCTGGAGCCTACGATGAAGGTTATTATTCGGTGTGAATTATTTTCTGGGGATCGGCTCATGATCCCTCAGTTGGGAAACCGCTAAACTTTGGGCATAAAAAAAGGTACCAAGTTTAAACTTAGTACCTCTGGTGGCGGAGAAAGAGGGATTATTCGCTGCGAAATCATTTTCTAAGGAT
>Ga0102938_10000295_pt1 | contig 36045 bp, 31 predicted proteins | sample SalPonR2_B_D2_MG_FD_84516 | JGI IMG/M metagenome (GOLD analysis project Ga0102938, IMG submission 84516) | Salt pond soil microbial communities from South San Francisco under conditions of wetland restoration - Salt Pond MetaG R2_B_D2_MG | ecosystem: Environmental > Aquatic > Marine >...
AGAAAATTTTCAGTGCTTGAAGCAATTGCTGACAACCACCCGAAAGTTGTCCTTTCAATGGATAAAGTGGACCGGTCCAGGAATGGCATAAGCCACAAGAACATAATTGACTTTTTACTGGAGTGAAATCAAAAGCAAACCGGTATGCATTCCGCTCTTGTGCATTTATTACTTTGGGATTTTCAAAACAGACCATGTTGCCAACACCGGCAAAAGGTCTGTTTTTCTATTGTGACCGCATATGTCCGCAATTGGTGGTATCATTGCAAAGCCTGCCTGTTCATAGCGGGAATTTCTAATTGGGCCAATCTGTTTATCCACTTGACAAAAAAATTTAAAAGGAGGAGTTTCATGAACGAAAAAATGATGACAAAGTGCAAGGCTTGCGGCGGGGATATAGCCAAGGGTGTCAAGAAATGTCCCCATTGCGGCAAAGACCAATGCAATTTTTTCATGAGACATAAAATCATTACGGGTTTTCTCATATTGATAATCCTGGGAAGCGTTTTGTCAATTCCCGACGAAGACAAATTGCAAGCGGATGGCAGTTCGGATCCGGTGATTGCAAGCGAGGTTGTTGAAGAAGAGGAAGCCCTGGAGAAAGAAGAAGTTGCGGAGGAAGAAAAAACTGTAGAAAAAGAAGAAGCCGCAGAAAAGGAAGCAGTCATAGAAGAAGTTGAAAAAGTGCCGAGGGAGTATGCGGCGGCACTTAACAAAGCAAAAACATATGCCAGTGTAATGCATATGTCGAAGGCATCGCTCTATGATCAATTGACTTCAGAATATGGAGAAAAATTTCCCGCGGATGCGGCCAAATACGCCATAGACAACGTCGAGGCCGATTGGAAAAGCAATGCGCTTAGCAAGGCGGGAACATATGCCCACGACATGCATATGTCAAAAGCGTCGGTCTACGACCAATTGACCTCGGAGTATGGGGAAAAGTTTACACCTGAGCAAGCTCAATATGCTATAAACAATGTTGTAGCCGACTGGAAGAACAATGCACTGAACAAGGCGAGGACATATGCAAATGACATGAATATGTCCAACTCATCGGTATACGACCAATTGATTTCAGAGTACGGTGAGAAGTTTACCCAAGAAGAAGCTCAATATGCCATTGACAATTTATAAGAGCAATCTCTGTTAATTCCTACCTTTGATTGCTTGCTCAAATTTGTCGCCTAAAATGCGACCAAACCCTCCCGCCTAGATGTTACTCTTTAACTGCGAAACAAATGCATTAAAAGCAAGGGGACGGGGTTATTGCATTAATCTCGTCAGATGATTAGAGGACACTTTTTGAAAGGTGTTTTTCGGTCGTGGTTTGACAGCACCCATTGCATTCAATTTTTCTTCAAGGACTTTGTCAATAATTCGATTGTAGTATTTGTCCATTGAAATTACCATCTCAAGTTGAACATTAAAAATGAATGAAATTAATGAAAATGCGCAAAATATAGCAAGCTTAATGTGCAAAATATAGCGATACCAATGTGCAAAATGTTGTCAAAGAGAATGGGAATGCCATAATAAAAAAAGACCGCTTAAGAATTCGGCACAGGACGATTTTACGAAGAGAAAACACAGTGACAGGTTTTTGCTTGAGCTAGGGGAGATGAGCAGATGAAAATAGGAATAAGAAAACCGAGCATCAAAAAAAGGGTGGCGGCAAGGATAAGCCCCAAGAGACAAGCTGTACACAGGTTGGGAATCAAGATGCCCAGGGGATACGGATGGGCCAGAAATCCCAAGAAGTTTGTTTACAACAAGGTCTATCAAAGGACATCCTTTGACATTTTCAAGATCTTCAAGAAGCTGATCAAGTGAATACGGACAAAAGACATGCGACAGATGGATTTCAACCAAATGGGGACGGGGGTAAATCGGTTGATATGAAATTTTTCTGTTGTGACCGCATGTGTCCACAATGGGTGTTATTCTGTAAATGTTCCGGGAGACCGGATGAAAACTGAATCTTATCAAGAGTCGGGGGAGAGAGTCAGCTCGTTAATCCCGCGCCAACCTGCCTGTGCAAGGTGGCAAAGCTGTCATCGATAAGAGGGGAAAATTTTAGAGGGGCCTTTCTGTCGAATTACGGAGAGGCCTTTTTGCCGGGCAAAAGCAAATTTCGAAGGCGGAACTTTTGATTATCGATGAACTAAGCTATTTAACAGGCATCAATCAGAGCTGCTTTTCAAGGTTATTGCCGACAGAGCTGAAAGACGTAGCGTTATTGTATCGACTAATTTAAAGTTCTCAGACTGGATTTCCATGTTTGAGAACAATACCATGGTAACTGCTCTTATTGATCGGTTGACTTTCCGGTCACATGTGCTGAATATGAACTCTGAAAATCCTTATCGGGCAGAACATGCGGGGACAGGAATTGGCTGATTTACATAGGGAATGCTTAAGAAAAGTATTCCCTTTTCTTGAAGCTTAAGTGGTAAACTTTTTCGCTGTCATTTTTGTACAAAGTGGTAAACTAATTGACTGTCGTTACTGGTAAACTAATTCAATGTCAAGCGGTAAACTTTTTTGTTGACATTCACACCCATGAGCCCGGCGACCAACTTTTCTTCCCACTGCTTTCTGTAATCCGTGTAATTTAAAAAACTATTTTTAATTACACGGAAAAAATTTGTATAGAGTTTAATTTTCGTGTAAAATAAAATTGGAGTTTAAATTAAGCGAGGTGAGAAACGGTGTTTATAAAGAGAGCATTAGAATCTGTCATACTTGAAACATCCAGAACTTTTCCGGTGGTTTTGGTTACGGGCCCGAGACAAGTTGGAAAGACTACTTTACTGAAGATGTTAGCTGATAATAATAGGAATTATGTCAGTCTTGATGATCCTGTTGCCAGGCAATTGGCTGTAGAAGAGCCGGCGCTTTTCTTGCAGAGATATACACCACCAATTTTTGTTGATGAAATACAATATGCACCGGAATTGTTGCCTTATATTAAAATGCATGTTGATAAACATAAAATCAATGGTTCTTTTTGGTTGACGGGTTCGCAAATGTTCCACATGATGAAAGGCGTTAGTGAAAGCCTGGCAGGCAGGGTTGGAATTATCCCAATGCAGGGACTTTCGACAGCGGAATTGAAAAAGATGCCTTCCGAGGCCTATACAACGGATGTGGAAAGGCTTAAGCATAGGTTGGAGAAATCAGCCCACATGAGCCTGGAGGAAGTCTATGAGCGAATCTTTAAAGGTTCGATGCCTGCGCTATACAATATGGAGCAAAGTATTGAACGATATTATGCTTCTTATGTGGACACGTATATCCATAGGGATATCAGGGATCTGACCCAAGTTGCCGATGAAATGCAGTTTCATAGATTTTTAACTGCATGTGCAGCCAGGACAAGTCAAATGGTGAATTATTCGGATATATCAAAGGATGTTGGCATCAGTTCACCAACAGCCAAGAAATGGCTTTCGATACTCGTATCTTCCGGATTGATTGTACTTATTCAGCCTTTCTACAATAACTCGCTTAAAAGAATTGTCAAGGCACCAAATATGTATTTTATGGATACTGGGCTTTGTGCTTATCTCACTAGATGGACTACAAGCGAGTCCTTGGAAGTATCTGCAATGAGCGGGGCTTTTTTTGAAACATTTGTTGTATCGGAGATTGTCAAAAGCTATTTGAATGCAGGTAAAAGGCCTCCAATATACTATTACCGTGATTCCGATCAAAAGGAAATCGATTTAATCATAGAAAGCAACGGGGTTTTGCATCCAATAGAAATAAAGAAAAGCGGTAATCCCAAAAGAGAGGCAGGCAGGCATTTTGAAGTATTGAAAAAGACAGGGAAAGAACAGGGCACAGGTAATGTTATTTGTATGATACATGATTTGATGCCTGTCAAGCCAGGTGTTTGGGCGGTTCCAGCATGGCTGATTTAATAATCATCGGGGACGGAGGCAAATCCGTTGATTAAAATTTTTACCATTGTGCACAGATTGGGCTTGAAGATCGGGGCAAATGGATATTGAAGGCATCGACAAGGGGGATTCGCAAATGAATAAAAATTTGAATGAATCGGGCAGGCAGGCATATGAAAAAAGCGTGGAGAAAGCCAAGGAGCTTCTTGAAGACAAGGAGAAGACGGAAGCGAAGGTAAATGAAGCTTATGAAAAACTGGACAAGATAAAAAGCGGTCCCGTCACCAAACTGTTTGAGGATATAAAACTGATGCTGGACCTGGTCAAGTGCTACATCAACGGCACCTATAGGGAAGTCCCTTTTGGATCAATACTTGCCATTGTCGGAGGCATTATATATCTTGTAACCCCGATAGACTTGATTCCGGATTTCTTGCCCGGGGGATACATAGACGACGCCTTTGTGATAGGGCTGGTGCTTAAGCAAGTTCATTCGGACTTGGAGGCATTCAAGGAATGGAAGAGAATCAGGACAAAGGACATGTGACAGATGAATTTCAACCAAATGGGGACGGAGGTAAATCAGTTGATTTGCCTTAAATAAAAGGATGGCCCTTAATGCCTCATGGCCGAACTCTCTTCAAAATGGTTGCAGGACAGGTTATTGGCGTAGGCGGACTGTTTTTTTTTTTTTTGGTAAAAACAAATCACTGGAGATGGTTCTTTTTGATTGTAATATTGGAGAACCCTACCACAAGTAACCAAACGGAATAATACAAAATCTGTTGTTCCAAAAGCCCATCAAAAAACGAAATTGCACCCTAAAAAGATACGAAATTGCACCCTAAAAACATACGAAATTGCACTCCAATACTCAATAATCATTGTAAAACAAGCATTCAAAGTATACAATTGAATTGGAGGATATCTTATGAAAAAGTATATTGAAAGAATTGTGGATAAAAAAACAAGAGATTATCTCGAGATATTCGGAGCAATTTTGATTGCGGGACCAAAGGCATGTGGAAAAACAACCACAGCAGAAAATCATTCTAAGAGCGTCTTAAAAATGCAAGACCCTGATGAACGAGACAATAACATGAGTTTAGCAAAGATAAGACCATCTTTACTATTAGAGGGCGAGAATCCCCGACTAATTGATGAATGGCAGATGGCGCCCGAGTTATGGGATGCTGTACGTCATGAGGTTGACAAAAGAAACGAAGAGGGGCTGTTTATTCTAACAGGTTCTACTACGATTGATAGAAGTAAAATATCGCATTCTGGGATTGGTAGAATTGCCAGGATAGATATGAAGCCGCTTAGCTTATTTGAATCAGGGGAATCCACAGGCGAAGTCAGTATAAAGGGTTTGTTTGAGGGGAAGACGGATATTTCTTGTGTTTCTAGAATTGGCATAGAAGATATTTCAAAGTTAGCTATAAAAGGTGGTTGGCCAAAGAACATATTTAAGTCAACGCGTGTTGCGATGAAATTTGCCAATGAATATTGTAAGTTGATTGCCGAGAGTGAAATAAATACTGTTGATGGTGTAAAAAGAGATAGGAACAAAGCGATGACCATCATGAGATCTTTAGCTAGAAATACAGGAACGGTGGTGACATTAAAGACAATATTGGAAGATGTCAATGCACATTACCCTGATTTCTCCAGGAATACATTATCAGAGTATCTTGATGCATTGAAAAATTTGTATATTCTTGACGATGTGGAAAGCTGGAGTCCTAAACTTAGATCAAAAACTGAAATAAGAAAATCTAGTAAAAGATATTTTGTTGATCCGTCGCTTGCGGCATCACTACTAAATGCTTCTCCGGAGAAGCTACTTAGAGATATTAATACATTTGGCTTTATCTTTGAATCACTAGTCGTACGAGACCTAAAAATATACATAGACAGCATCGACGGAAAAGTGTTTCATTATCGGGATAGAAGTGGGCTGGAAGTAGATGCGGTGTTATACCGAGACAATGGTCAGTATGGATTGGTCGAAATCAAACTTGGGCAAAATGAAATTGAAAAAGCTGCAGTTTCATTAAAGAAATTAAGAGACAAGATTGAGATAGAAAAACTAGGGGAACCAAGTTTCTTGATGGTTGTAACGGGAACAAAATATGCGTATAGAAGAGAAGACGGAGTATTTGTTGTCCCAATTGGGTGCTTGAAGAATTGAAGGAAAACAATTAAACAAAAAATTTACAACAAGAGAACCCGGTCGATTTGATTTCGTCCGGGTTCTTCCGGGTGTGAGAAGAATCAAATTAATATTGATTTATGGAAAACCGCCAGACAGATATCAAATTTGTACGGTTTCGAAAAGTTAAGGGGAGGGGGCTTGAAATGTATTCTGTATCAAAGGCATGGCTTCAGCTTGAAGGTTTTCCTCAAGGGAGAATTTCAAGAGGTTAACAGGGTACGCGAATGGAGCGAAATCACATTAGAGATTGAGAATCCCCTGTTTGCAGGAAGAAGGCTGATGACGGGCTGACGAAAAAAAATCCATCGTGACCGCATATGCACACAATGATTTCAACCAAATAGGGACGGGGGTAAATCAGTTGATTTGCCTTAAATAAAAGGATGGCCCTTAATGCCTCATGGCCGAACTCTCTTCAAAATGACTGCCGGACAGCTTATTGGCGTAGGCGGACCGTTTTTTTTAGTAAAAACATTTTATGCTCCTGTAAGAAAAAAGTGTATAATCTTTAATATATACATCATTATTTAATTAGAGATTAAAAAGGAGCAAAAAATGTCTGAAAGATCAAGAACTCTCAGAAAAGAGAGCGAGGCGAGGAGAACATACAGAAAATTCTTGCCGGAAATAATTGACAGGGAAACAATAGAGGACTGGCTCATGATTGCATCCACCGCGCCAAGCGGGGCAAACAAGCAGCCCTGGTTTTTCTGCGTCGTTACGGATGACAAAATGAAAATGAAGATCAGGGAAGAGGCTGAAAAAGTCGAAGAAGTTTTCTATAAGGAAAAAATCAGCGATGAATGGCGCAAGGACCTGGAGGAATTGAAAACCGACTGGTCCAAGCCGTTTTTAAGCCAAGCGCCTTGTCTAATTGTAATATTCAAGGAGTTTTACAAGACTATGGAAAACGGTCAAAAAGACAAGAATTATTATGTGAATGAAAGCGTGGGGCTGGCCGCAGGACTCTTGATAAACGCCGTAAGGGACTCGGGATACCACAGCTTGACCTATACTCCCGCGCCCATGAATTTTTTAAAGGATATGTTTGGTAGGCCTGAAGGGGAAAGTCCTGTCATGATTCTGGCTGTAGGGAAAAAAGACGATAGGTATGTTCTTCCGGAGATCGATAGAAAAGCCATCAATGAGATTGCCGAGTTCTACTGATGGAAATCACCCCGAAAACAGAGGTGGTTAGCGAGCCGGAAGCAAGAAAGAGTGTGAATTATAAGGACAAGCATTCAAGTAAAAAGGCAAAGCGGTTTGTCGAAAAACAAATGCACAATATTCCGACGGTCTCGTGCCCGGATTGAAGAATTTTTCGGCATAGGCAAAGCCGCAAAACGAGTGAAGGCGAGGAGGCGCGTGATGAAGGGCGACATTGTTTTTATAAACGACAGTATGCAAAAGGGAAGCTACGTCTTGACTGAGGAGGAGGGGAAGAACTTCGATCCCGACTTCAAGCCCCAGCTCACTCCCAAGGAAATGCTGGAGCTGGGCGTATTCGGGGGCAAGTACATGACAGACTGCACAGGCGAGTTTCCTTCCGCCTGGTTCGAAAAGGCAAAGCTGTCCCCCGGGGGGAAAGACATAAGCCTCAATTATTTTGGTGTCGACGCATCGCTTCCTCTGGCCGAATGGCTTAAAAAGGGCTGGATTCATCCCGAGGACCCAAGAGGGTGGTTCCAGTGGTACTGCAGGTATTATTACGGAAGAAGGATTCCTCTTGAGGACGCAAGGCAGATAAAGAGATGGAAGGCAATTAGAAGGCATGAAGGGGCCATAAGGAAGAACTGCCCCCCGCTTTTGCTCGATTGCAGGAAAAAGCAGAGGCAGGCCCTTTTGCACTGGGCATACGACAGCAGAAAGATCTGAAGCGGGCTAAAACCTGACGCACCGTAAAAGGCTAGAAATAAGCTGTTGTAAATATATTCGCGGCAAGTATATACTGTTAGTGAAAGAAAGGCTTTTCCATACAAGTTTTCTTTGAAAATGCCGTTTATTATTTATAAGCCCGCGGGCAACAATATTTGCATAAAGAGGGGACTGAGATGACAGAAAAAAAAGTACCTGTAGGGGACAAGAGCATTCTTTCAAACTATGCATTTACTTTGAACAACATAAAGAACAATATTTTCCGACTAAAAAAGAACGAGTCCGGGCAAATAATATACCTTTTGAACGAAGGGCCTATTCCAAAGAAATTCGGCTTGACCACTGAAGTCATTTTTGGAAAGACGGTTGAAGAGATTTTCGGCAAAGAGGCCAGCAGGCCTGCATTGGAGCATTTTGAAAAGGCTTTTGGCGGAGAAGTTGTGCAATACGAGGTGAATTTCGACGATGTTTGGTTTGAGACCATCCTTTCACCGGTGGAAATTGAAGGGAAAATAGTCGAGGTCGCCGGATCAAGCTACGATGTCACTGAAAGGGTCAAGTACCAAAAGGAGATAGAGAGGCTTAACGAGGAACTCAAGCAATTGTCTATAATGGACAAACTTACCGGCTTGTACAACAGGTACAAGCTGGATGAAATATTGAAGTATGAAATACTGCAATCGGAAAGATACGGCAAAAAATTGACTGTCATTTTCTTCGACATAGACAATTTCAAGCAAATAAACGACAATCATGGACATACGGCAGGCGATCTTGTGCTGAAAGGCGTTTCGGACTTGTGCCAGGGCCTCATAAGAGGTGCCGACAGCATCGGAAGATGGGGAGGGGAAGAGTTCATGATAGTATCCCCGGAGACATCGCTGAGAGACGGAGTATGCATCGCCGAAAAAATACGCGAAGCAATAGAATCGCACAGTTTTGACGGAGGCATTTCCATAACAGCCAGTTTCGGTGTGGGAAGCTATAAGCCAGGCCTCGATTTCGACGAGTTTGCAAGGGCCCTGGATGACGCAATGTATGAGGCGAAAAGAAACGGCAGAAACAGGGTCGAGTATTTTGAGCTATAGAAATGAAAAGCAGATGGACGCTAAAAAGTGAATCGCAAAAAAGGCCCGGCAGATAAAAAACTGCCGGGCCTTTTGCCGTTGAAAATCAATTGAAGCTTGCCGCAGGAAAACGGTTTTGTATTGAGGCTTTTTCCACGCATTGGTCATCTGCTCTTAACTTTTAAAGGTAGTCTAGCGCCGCTTGGCACATTACTTTTATTCCCGTTTCTATTGCGGCCTCGTCGAATACGATTCCCGAATTGTGGAGGGGGAGCTGCGTTGCAGGGTCTTCATTTGCGGTTCCTATTCTAAAGAAGGCACCGGGGATTCTTTCCATATAAAAAGCGAAGTCCTCCGATCCCATTGAGGGCAGTGCGAGGTTTATCAAATTATTCTTGCCTATTGTCTTGCATGTCGCTTCTTCTATTATGTCAAGCATGCCGTCATCGCTGATTACGGGGGGTGTGCCTTTTTCTATCGCGACGCTGCAAGCGGCGTTCATGGCTATTGCGCTGCCTTCTACCATTTTTTTTATTTGACTATGAATGTTTTCCCTGGATTCGGGGTTAACAGAGCGAATTGTTCCCTTTAAAACGACTTCATTCGGTATGATGTTTGGAGCAGTTCCGCCTTGAATTTGACCGAATGTAATCACGTTTGAATCCAAGGGCCCAAGGGTGCGGGAGATTATGGTTTGAATTTGGGTAATCAAATACGCAGAAACCACTATTGGGTCTACGCACTTGTGGGGATGAGCTGCGTGTCCGCCTTTTCCCTTGACGGTGAGGGTCACCTTGTCCGAGGCCGCCATAAGCGGGCCACGCCTTGTCCCTATTGTTCCGGCGGGTATGTCGGGCCAGCAGTGGCAGCCGATTATTGCGTCTGCATTTTTTAGGGCGCCGGATGCTATGACTGAGCGCGCTCCATGCATTGTCTCTTCTGCGGGCTGAAAAATGAATTTCACCCTTCCGCTTAATTTGTCTGTCATATCCGAAAGAACCATGGCTGTTCCTAGCAATACGGATGCGTGAATGTCATGTCCGCAGGCGTGGGCTATGCCGGGGTTTTGGGATTTGAATCCAAGATTAGTTCCTTCGCTTACGGGCAGTGCGTCTATATCGGCCCTTAAAACTAATGTTTTCCCGGGATTCTTTCCTTCGATTGTTCCAATGATTCCTGTTTCAAGGCCTTGGCGAGAGCTTTTAATTCCTCGCTTGGAAAGCTCCGCCTCAATCAGTTTTGTCGTCTCGTATTCCTTTTGGCTAAGCTCCGGGTTTTGATGGAGCCTCCTGCGGAAATCAACCGCCTCGTCAATTATTGCCGAAACGCATTTGTTTATATCCATTTTACAGTCTCCTCATCAACTAATTAAGATGAAAAGAGCCAAGTTTAAACTTGGCTCTAACATTTGTTATTTAGTCATTTCAAGAATGGCTTGGTAGTCTTCTTCGCCCCATACGCTTGTTCCGAGGGTGTCGCGGACTCCTTGAGTCACTTCTACAAATGGCGCCAGGTCGGGTCTGATGATTGTCATTCCGGCTTCTTCCATTTTAGCTTCAAAGTCAGCTCCCTGCTTGTTCATGATTTCTTCAGCGTATTTTCTGCCTTCGTCAACAGCCTTCAAAATCAATTCTTTGTATTCCGGAGACAGGCTGTCTAGGAACTGCTTGTTTGTTGATACGAAAGCCGGCTTGACGATGTGGTTTGTGATTATCAGGTAGTCCTGAATTTCGTGGAATCCTGCCGCGTAGATTGTTTCTATGGGGTTTTCTTGTCCGCTTACGACTCCTGTTTGAAGGGCCGAGTATACTTCGCCAAAATCCATCGGTGTGGGGTTGGCCCCAAATGCCTTGAATGTTTCGACATAGTAGTCTCTTTCAGGAACTCTTAGTTTCAAACCGGCAAAGTCTGCGGGTGTATTGATTTCTTCATTTACGGATACAATTCTTGGGCTTCTTGGAAGGAAGCCAATGTTTACAATGCCTTTTGCCTCGAGAAGCTGCTCGTTCCACTTTTGGCCGATTTTGGAATTGAGGACTGTTGTCCATTCATCCATAGAGTCCATGAGATAGGGAAGAGCCAGGTATTCAAGTTCCTTGATTCCCGGGTTTCCGCTTGACATCAGTTGGATTGTGTTGAGCGCGAGCTGCTCGAGCTGCTCTTCTGTTTTTCCAAGCTGGTTTGCCGGGAAGAGGTTGACAGTGATGTTTCCGTCCGATTCGGTTTCAACTATTTCCTTGAACTTTTCCATTCCCTCATAGGCGGCTTCTCCGTCGCTTGCCCACGTGCTGTAGCTGATTGTGATTTTTTCGGCAACGGGTGCAGTTTCTTCAGGTGCCGCAGTTTCCTCAGCCGGCTTGGAGCATCCTGCGAAAACCAAGGCCAATACCATCATTAATACTACGATTCTTGTCATTTTTTTTGTCATAGTGATTTTCCCTCCAATTTCTATTTTTTATTTATCAGTGTCTCTGCAGTCTTCATTTTTTCTGCAAAGATCACACAATAATCCGCCAATCGATTTACAATTTTTTCGCCGATTTCTGGAGAACTGACACTGGGGTTTCCAAGTATGCCTACTTCGGTCAAGTCCTCCATGTCGAAGTACATCGAAACCTCGACGTCGTCTATTCCAACCCGTGAGATATGGGTAATATCGAAGTCGCCCCATTTTTCTTTGACAGGTGAAGCTTCAATGAGGTCAGGTCTTGAATCATCCGGGGCGATGTACTGCATTACGGATGTCAGGGGTTCTCCTCCGTGTCCAGAAGGGTTGATGCCTTCTCCGTAAAGTTCGTTCTTGAATTCTCGGCTTATTGACTGCCATAGGTCAATCTTGCCAATCATTATGCCTTTTTCTCTCTTGTAGCTTCTGGCTACTTGGTCAAGCAGAGAGCCATTGCCGAAATGTCCGTTTACAAGTATGATTTTTTCGATCCCGTGCTCTATGAGACTTTGGATGATGTCGCCAGCCACGGACTTGATTGTTTGCGGAGACAAGGAAATAGTTCCGGGGAAGCCCCTGAAGTATTCCGAGTAGCCAAATGGTATTACGGGAGTGCAATATGACTCGGACCTTTCGGCAGCCCGTCTTGCAATCTCGTGAGCCGCAAGATAGTCTCCTGTTACAGAGTGGGGCCCGTGTTCTTCCATGGAACCGAATGGTACGAAAACAACCGGATTCTCGGCAAAAGCCGCCTCGATTTCTTTCCACGTCATGCGGTCCAATTCAAATTTTTTCTTCAATCCATTCCACCTCGTTTTCATAAGTTTATTTAAAATATCGTCAACTGAAATTTATATTAGTAGAAGGTTCGCTTATTGCGACACCATCTGTTAGAAAAGCAAATTCGGAAGGAATAAGCTTATCTGCGGGAAGAAGGTAACCAGTATAATAGCTATAACTATTGGGATATACATTGGTAAAATAGCCTTGACCAGTTTTGCAAAAGGCAGATCCGAAATATCCGAGGCCACATAAAGCATCATGCCCACGGGTGGCGTGCAACCACCGAAAACCAGTGTGAGAACCATTATGATACCAAAGTGGATTGGGTCAATCCCAATCTTAATCGCCACCGGCACGAAAATCGGTGTCAGCACAATCAAGGCCTGCGACGGAAGCATGAAGAGACCGACAATCAATAGAACAACAACCAAAAGTCCTGTGAGCACAATGTTGTTTGTTGAAATTTCAAACATCAAATCCACCACGTAATCAGGAACTCGAGCCATAGTCATTACCCATGAAAATATGGTTGCTGTAGAGAGTATGAAAAGCGTATTTACACTGGCCAGTCCGACACTTTTGAGTGTACCGAAAAAATTGTGTATTGTGATGTTCTTATAAAGAAAAAATCCTACTATAAACCCATATAGAACGGCCATTGCTGCAGATTCTGTCGGAGTGAAGATACCACTCATTACGCCTCCTATGATTATAAGAGGCATTACAAGTGCGCTTATACCTTTTGAGAAAGCTGTTTTTACTTCGGGGAAAGTTGCTCTCGGGTGACTCGGATAGTCCTTTTTCTTGGCATAGAAATATGTGTATATGATTAGCGAAAGTCCCACTAATAATCCTGGTATCAAGCCTGCAACTAAAAGTTTGCCAATAGGTTGCTGGGCAACGATCCCATAAATGACCAAGGTGATGCTGGGAGGGATGATAGGTCCTACAATCGATGAAGCCACCGTAATTGCAGCCGCGAAATCTTTATCGTAACCTTCTTTTTCCATGGCAGGTATAAGAACGGAACCAAGAGCAGCCGTATCGGCTGTCGCCGACCCCGAGATTCCTGCGAATATTATGCTTGCGACTATATTGGCCTGGGCAAGACCGCCTTTTAGATGGCCAACCATTACCTTCGACATGGCGATGATACGCTTAGTTACTCCGCTGGTGTTCATCAATTCGCCAGCCAGAAAGAAAAACGGTATTGCCAGCATAGTAAATGAATTGACGCCCCTAGACATGCTTTGGGCTATCATCGAGAGGTTGATTCCGTTTATGGACAAATAAACGAGAGAAACAATCCCGAGGGAGAACGAGGCGGGCATTCCGAGAAGTATCAGAGTAATCAGGCCCAAAAATATCCAAAGAATCATAATTGTATGTCCTCCTTCGTTTTGCCGTACTTACCTTCCTTAAAACTTTTCAAGTCCTTGAAATATCTTATTACGGTAAAAATGATAATAAAAAAAGCGCCTACGCATGGCGCTACGCGCCAGAATGAAAATGGGATGTGAAGTGCTCCGGAAGCATCCAAATGGGATATCTTTATCATTTCTGTGCTTGTTGCGATAAGGATGGCTGAAAATGCCACAATTGCAATTTGTCTTAGTGTATACAGAATAAATTTCGGGGTAGACGGCAATACGTCAACCAGGCTCTGTACCGACAGATGCCGGTCGTCATAGCTGATTACTGCAGCCCCTAGCATTGTCATCCATATAAGCAAAAACCTGACCAATTCTTCGCTCCAAACCAAGGGCTTGTTCAAAACAAATCTGAACCCTACCTGCGCTATGGTCAGGATTGTAATAAACAGGAAAATCACTGCCACGATATTGCGAAAATATTTCGCATGGTCTCTTTCTTCAGTTCTAATTTTCATGAAATCCTCCTTGCCATTTATACATAAATATCTTTTTCGCTTTGCCCATATAAAACTTTGTAGTGCCAGTTGTCACTTTTCACATAGTATTCGGTATACTCGAGCGGATGGTGGTTTTTGTCATAGGATGTTCGCATGACTTCAAGCACAGGATGGTTTTCCTGCAGATTCATCGCTGAGGCAACTTTTTTTTCAGGGATGACCGCCATCAGTCTTTCCTCGACGTATGCAATGTCGAGCCCGAACTTGTCGATAAGAAGATAACGCATAGAGGCTATATCGCCTTCTTCCTCAACCCCATCACGATTAATCAGATGACAATAGTGATTTAGAAAAAAAACAGGTTCGTTGCGGACTTTTCTAATGCGGGTAGTCTTTACCATCTGAGTTTTTTCAGGAATCTGCAAGATGTCTGAAATCTTCGCACCGGCTTCGATAGTATCTACAGAGATTGTGTGAACGACTACATCGTTTCGTTCGCTTGCAAGCTGATCTCCGAATCCGCTTAGCGTCATTTTGTAATGGGTCATTTCACTTCCTAAAACTTTGGTACCTTTCCCTCTTTCCCGTTTTATGATATTTAGATTCTCAAGTTTTGCGAGAGCCTGCCTTACAGGTGCTCGGCTTACAGAGTAAATCTGCTCCATCTCGCTTTCAGGCGGCAAAAGTTCGCCAACCGGGTAGTATCCGGTTTTTATTTTATGCAAGACATCACTGAAGATCCTTTCGTATAATGCCATTATTATCCTCCTATCGATAGAGTTAACATTATAAAGTTATAAAGTTATAAACTTTGGGTAATTATAACACGATTCAAGTATTTATTCAATAATTTAATTAAATTTTCTGTCAATAAATTATTTGCTCTTGGATATGGATAAACAGTTTTCTGCATCGATGAATATTTTACGAAGGCATTTAATGTCCAGAAGAGGATTTTGACAAATAACACACATAAGTTTAAATAATTCAGGCTGAACATTCTACTGTTTCATGATTGAAATTAATTCAATTTACAATCTCGAATTTGACGACGACTACAGAAGGTTCATAAAGTAAAGATGTCTGGCAACTTAGATAAATTCTGTTTTTGCAGAGTCGACATACGAGGGGATGGAAAAGGATTTTGTGCAGGGTCAAATCATGCCGATTTTCGCTATAAGGGGAAAAGGGAGTGGGGATTGACCTGCCCCGTTTCAGGGACACTCAGCTATTCGAGGGTAAAGGTGCCAATTGGAAAGAAAAAAGCAAGCAGCGGTATGTGAAGAAATATGCTCGGACGAGTTTGTTGGACAAAACGATGCCCGTTGACGCTCTGTTTTGACGGAGAGTGAATGAAGGGAGAGACGGAAATGAGCACAGCTGTATACATCGACGGGCAAGAACTCAAGTAGCGCTTGTCTTAAAAGGAAATATAAGTTTAAAAATCCCCTTTGAAGGCAAAAGCCCAAAGAGGAATATTTTGTGAGGCATAGAGGCAGAAGCCTGATATTCGGCTGATTGCCGCAATGAGCTATTCCCATGTTTTCCAAACTTCCGGCATGTAGCCCACTGTTGCCTTTTTGCCGTTTCTGACTATGGGGGTCTTGAGTATCTCGGTGTAGTCGACCAGAACATCGTGCATTTCGGCGGTGGTTTGGGCGTCTTTAATTCCGCTTTCTTGGCAATACGGCGAGTTTTCATCTATTAGGTTTTTGACGCCCGCGCTCTGGGACACCGACTTGAGCTCTCCGGGGCTGATTCCCTTTTCTATTAGATCGATTTTCTGGAATTTTATGCGGCGCTCCTTGAAGAAGCGCTCCGCTTTTTTTGTTTCGAAGCATTTTTTCTTTCCGAATATTTGAATGTTCACGGCTTGTCTCCCTTCTATGGTTTTTCATCAGTATACCGTTTGCTGGAAAAATCGACAATGGTCAATTTTGAAGGGGCATTGTTTGTATAAAATCAACTTAAACGTGTATGGGAAAATGGATTTATCTGAGATTAAGATCGCAACGGTACGCATTATGACTAATTTTATTTGATTATCTACCCCCAGCTTTTGCCTCTAAAGGCAGCGGGACAGGAGAATGGTTTGACAAATTACCTCGCGGGGGTATATATTGTTGAGTGGGGACACATGGAAAAGAGGCTCCCGGAATTAAAAAACAACAATAATCGAGAGGTGAGTGGATATGATGATAATAGCCTGCGCTACAAACGACGGAGAAAAATTTGCTTCATGCCATTTTGGAGATGCAAAACAATACGATATATATGAAATGGACGGAAGCGCCTGCCGGTTTGTAGAAACGGTAAGAAACACCACCGGGGAAGAGGAAGAGGAAATCCACGCCGACCCCAGGAAGGCCAAGGGGATTGTCGACCTCTTGAGCAAGAATAATGTGCAGGTGGGAATGACAAAGGTTTTCGGACCAAACATAAAAAGGGTTGTAAAGCATTTTGTTCCCGTCATTGCAAACGAAGACAAAATAAGCCAAGGGCTAAAGTCCTTGCTTGAAGACTATGAAAGAATTGACAGAATAATCGCAGAGAACAGTAAGGATACATATCTTGACCTCAAAAGCGCAAGGGAAGTCAGGATAAAGCCTTAACTCTAAAATTCCGCCCCTGTTTCCACTTTGAGTAAGTGGAAACAGGGGCGGAATTTTAGGCAAAGCTCAAATAAAAGAGCGAAAAACATTGGATTGATTTGCATGTTTCATCATATCTTGAATCAGTTTTTGTTTTTCCTCATATCTGTCATATGTTATCTGCTTCATATCGAAAGTTATGCCCTAGATGAATTCCTCGATCAGCCCGTCCAGAAAGCGGGTGTTTTTTATGTCCAAATCCGTCAATGGGGTTTCGCTTACTAGCGGTATTCGGGACTGGTAGTCGGGGGCGTCGTTCTCATACAGAAGCCCGGTGAATAGGCCGCTTGTTTCAAGGAAAGCCCCGAAGGCTCCTTTGTAGTCCTTTTTGTCGTGGTCTTCGCCGAGCGAGACGAGGTTTTCCCGAAGCCATGCGTAGCCTTTGCCGGGATTGAAGGTCACGCAGGGGCTGAATATGTTTATTAGGGAAAAGCCCTTGTGGAGTATCCCTTTCATTATTAGTTCTATAAGTTCTTCCTGCTTTCCCGAAAAGCCCTGGGCTATAAATCCCCCACCCGCCGACAGAGCCAGAAGGGAGGGTCTAAGTGGGTCTTCAACCTGCCCCAGAGGAGTGCTTTTGCTTACAAAGTTCAAATCGCTGAGCGGGGAGGTGTGACCTTTTGTAAGCCCGTAGACCTGGTTGTTCATAAGCAGATAGGTGATGTCTATGTTGCGCTTTATTGCGTGCATAGCGTGCCCTGTGCCTATCGCGAATCCGTCCCCGTCGCCTCCTGCGGCAATAACTGTCAGCTTTTTGTTGGCTAGTTTTATTCCCTGTGCCACCGGAAGGCTTCTTCCATGTATGCCGTGGAAGCCGTAGGCCTTGGTGTAGCCTCCTATGCGGCCCGAGCAGCCTATGCCAGAGACTATTGCCGCCTGGTGGTTTTGTATTTCAAGCCGCGCCAAGGCTATCTTGAGGGCCCTGAGCACTGAATAGTGTCCGCATCCCGGGCACCATGTCTGTTCAACTTCGTTCGTGTATGCATCAATAATGGCCACTTACATCAACTCCTTTGCTTTGTTCGTTATTTCAAACAGGGTAAAGGGCTCGCCGCTGAATTTAATTAGGCTGTGCAGCTTGCCAAGACTCTCAGGCTGTATGTTTTTCTTCAAAAGCTCGTAAATCTGGCCTCCGTAGTTGTATTCGACGACAAGAATGGAATCGAAACTTTCAGACAAAGCCGAGAGTTGTTCTTTGGGAAAGGGCTTGAGCCTGTGCAGGGCGCCGAGAACGGCTTCTCCGCCGAGGCCTAAAAGCGCTTTTTGGCAGATGCCGTAGACCGAACCTGTTGCAATAACCAAAAGGTGTCCGGACGTTTTTTCCAGGGCTATGCCAGGGTCTTTTGAAAGAGAATCGAATTTTTCCATCCTGCGTTTCATCATGCCAATCCTGTTTTCGGGACTGTTGTCGGGTGCTCCCAGAGGCCCGTGCTCGAGCCCCGTGGTGTAATGTATGCCGCCCGGTGTGCCCGGGGCCGGACGCACTTTGCAGTTTTCTCCGTAGCGCATAAAATATGGTCCCTCGCCCAGGTCCCCGGGGGCAGAATTTTCCCCGGAGGGGTCTTTTGCAAGGGATTCAAAAGAATCGACGGTTTGGGGAAATAGGCCGAGCGCAAGGTCGCTCATTACAAATACAGGGCATGAAAATTGATCGGCCAGGTCAAAGGCTTTCCGCGTAAGCGAGAAGCATGTCTCGAGGCTGTAGGGAGATAGGGTTATGGAAGGATATTCTCCGTGGCCCCCGCACAGCGCCGTATCAAAATCGCTTTGCTCAACCCTGGTAGGCAGGCCTGTGCTTGGGCCCACCCTTTGGGAGTCTATTACCACGAGCGGAATTTCTGCCATTGCCGCCAATCCCATGCCTTCCATCATGAGAGAAAGGCCCGGTCCCGAGGTGCTGGTCATGCTTCGCACTCCTCCATAAGATGCTCCTATGGCCATCGTTACCGCTGCTATTTCATCCTCAGTCTGCACCATCAGCCCTCCCATTGCGGGCAGCTTTGCAGACATGTATTCCATTATCTCTGATGCGGGCGTTATGGGGTAGGCGGAAATGAATCTGCATCCTCCGGCCAAGGCTCCGAGCGCAAGGGCGTAGTTGCCCGTCATCACTGGTCTTTTAACTGAAGGAACTGTATCGAGTTTGAAGTTTTCATATTTTTTGAAGAAAGGCATTTCTGCCATGTCAACTCCGGCGCTGAAGGCGTCCAGATTGGACTGCAGGACCGAGCCGCCCTTCTTCTTGTATTTTTCGGCTAAGAGTTCTCTGAAGAGATCTTCGTTCATCTTTAGCAAACGGCATAAAAAACCCAAGGCAGCCGTTGTCTTGGCCAGTTTGTTTCCGGCTTTTGCCGATGCTTCTGAAAACGGAAGGAAAATATTTTCGGGATGGCAGGCAGGTCCTTTAGGCATTGTGCCTAGTTTTTCATCGGCAACTATAATGCAGCCTTGCGGAGAAAAATCAAAACAGGTTTCCGCAGTCTTTTTGTCAAAAGCCACAATCAAATTGGCCGAGGTCCCCGCCGCGGCGTTTTTGTATGGGGTTATCTCGATTCTGGAGCGGGTATGCCCGCCCTTTATGCGGGATGCGAAAGTGCGGTGCGTATAGGTGTAATATCCGCTGCGGGAAAAAGCTTTTGCAAGTATCGATCCGGCGCTTACTATTCCCTCTCCCTGGGTTCCTCCTATTATCAATGTGAATGTTTTCATTGAAACCTCCTTTGCTATTGATTATTCTTCCATTATATACCCATCTGTTGGACTTACATTACAGGTTTGGCAAGCATATCTGGCCCAATAGTGTATAATATAAGCAAAGAGGCGTGGGACGGGAGGAGATAAAATGGATAAAAAACAGAAACAGAACATAATAGGGCTGATTGTGCTTGCGGTGGTTGCAAGCCTTTTGGGCCGCTTCGGAAGCGCCGTGCATCCCTATGTGGGATACATGGGGTCCGGGTTCGCATTGGCATTTGCACTGCTTGCATTCATAAATGTAAGCAGGTCGGGGAGAGGATAGGCTTAGATGCTGCCGAAAAGAGACACAAGGGTTCAATTGTTTATAATAGAAAACGGACGCTATGTCATGCTTGAGCACCATATTAAGCAAAAAGGCATTTTTGTGTGGGGACTCCCCGGTGGCGGAATTGAGAATGGAGAAACCCCCGAGGAAACGGCCCACAGGGAGGCTTTTGAGGAAACGGGACTCAGGATAAGGCTCATGCCCAAGCGATTTGCCAGAAATTTTGCGGACAGCCCGGTATACAGGAGGGCAATAACATTTGTTGCCGTTCCCGAGGAGGGGACTGCAGTTTTGGGCGAGGAACCCGAAGAGGAGATGAAGCAGCACTACGCTCTTACGGGAATAAGATGGCAGGACCTATGCGACAGGGACCTTGCTCCGCTTGCGGTAGAGAATACGGAGCCCGTACTGGATTGGCTTCTGTCGGATTCGGTGCAAAAAAAACATAACCGCATTTTTGCAAACTACGGAGCGGGAACAGTTCTTGCGGACCAATCGGGCGGTATACTGCACGAAGCAAGTCGGGAATGGTTTGATGAAATGCTTGCAGCTTCTGAGATTGAAACCACACTTGGCGGAAATCTTGTCGCCGAGAATGGGGTTTGCAGGCTTGAGACGACTCATATACACGAAGTCGATAGTCAAGCTGCCGACAACAATAAATATGGAAACTGGATAAAAATAAACGATGCGGTTGGACGAACCGGCAATCTGGGCGCGGCCAGGCACTTGAAGAGAAGGATGAAAGCACAATGGATGCCATTCGGCGCCTGAGGGAAAGGAAAGGATTCAAATGACTGATTTATATCTTATAAGGCACGGACAAACAAAATGGAATCTTGAAAAGAGGATCCAGGGCAATATGGATTCGCCTTTGACGGAATTGGGACAAAAGCAGGCCAGATGGCTTTCCGAGGCATACAGGGACTGCCAAATAGATGTCATCTACACCAGCACACTCGACAGGGCTTTTGAGACAGCCAAGATACTCAGGGGCCAAAGGCAAATAGAAATAATACGGCTCGACGAGCTTAAGGAAATCCATTTTGGAGAGTGGGAGGGCCTTGAGTTCATGCGGCTGAAGGAAGATGAGCCCGAAGCTTTCGACGCCTTCAGGTTCTCGCCGGAGACATTCCGGGCCCAGGGAGGAGAAACATTCACAGAGGCCAAGGCCCGCGTGGTCGGTGCGGCCGAAAAAATACTCGCGAAGAACAGGGGCAAAAAGGTTGCCATGGTTATACACGGCGCCATTCTGAAGCTGCTTATGGGACATTACATGGACCTCCGAATCAATCAGGTATGGGAGGAGCCGGTAATAAGGCCGACCAGCGTGAGCCATATAAGGTTCGACGATTCGGGCTATGAGATACTCAAGTTTGGAGATGTTTCCCACTACAGGGAAAGAGATGAAAATTCATTTGGAATATAGACTCGTCAGGCGGGGGTGAGCAGTATGCTGGTTTCGTGGAGCAGCAAAATGGAAACGGGTATAGAAGAAATAGACAAGCAGCATAAAAGGCTTTTTGAAATAGCCGACAAGCTCTATGAGGCTAAAAACGGCGATCCCGAAAGGCTCAACATAGGCATAGCGGCAGCGGCGGAGGAGCTTTTGGACTATGCGAAAATCCATTTTGACACGGAAGAGGGCATGATGGAGAGGGCGGGCTTTGAAGGATATGCTGAACATAAAACAATCCACCGCGCGTTTCAGGAAAAGGCCCAGGCCTACCAAACCCGAATAAACGAGCGGACCGACGATGTATTCCTGGCCATGGAGATAATGAATTTTATGATTGACTGGATAATAGACCATATTTCTTTAAAGGACCAGGAGTATGTGCCCTTCATAGGCAAGCAGGATTAAAGAGGCGCCTTTAATAAGAGCAAAGCGAAAAAGAACAGAATCGGCGGAACCGATTCTGTTCTTTTTATTTTTTGATAAGTGAGTTTCCGCCCATTTCAGTTGGCTTTTCAAGACCCATAAGCTCAAGAAGAGTAGGGGCTATGTCAGATAGCTTTCCTTCCCTAAGCGAAATGTCTTTGCCAGCTCCGAGCAAAACAACCGGTACGGGATTCAGAGAGTGGGCAGTCATTACATTGCCGCCAGGATCCAGCATTTCGTCCGCGTTTCCGTGGTCGGCAGTTATGAACAGTATTCCGCCCTCTCCCAGAACAGCGTCCGAAACTTTTCCTGCGCATTCGTCAACTGTTTCGACGGCCCTAACCGTCGCCTCGAAAACCCCGGAATGGCCCACCATGTCGGGATTTGCGAAATTGACAAGTATGAAATCGTGCGACCCGGCCTTTATTTCTCGCACAAGGTTTTTGCATACTTCAAAAGCGCTCATTTCAGGCTGGAGATCGTAAGTGGCAACCTTTGGCGAAGGAACTAGAATCCTCTTTTCGCCCGGGAAAGGTTCTTCTCTCCCGCCATTGAAGAAAAAGGTTACGTGGGCGTATTTTTCCGTTTCCGCTATTCGGAGCTGCTTGAGGCCGCATTCCGAAAGATATTCCCCCATAGTGTTTTTAAGGGATTGGGGCTCGTATGCCACTTTAACGCCCGGCATTGTCTGGTCGTATTGGGTCAGGCACACATAATTCAGCGGGAAAAATCCCTTCTTGCGTACGATGTTTGAATTTTCGTCTGTGAATGCCCGTGTTATCTGTCTTGCCCTGTCAGGCCTGAAATTGAACATTATTACCGAGTCGTTCTCTTTCACTGTCGCCACGGGTTTTCCGCCCTCGAGAATCACGGACGGCCTTACGAACTCGTCGGTTTCGCCTCTCTTGTAGGCGGCCTCGAGAGCTTTTGAAGCGCTTTCATATTCATTGCCCTGCCCAATTGCCATAGCGTCGTATGCCAATTGTATCCTTTCCCATCTGTTGTCCCGGTCCATGGCGTAGTAGCGTCCCGAAACGCTCGCTATTTTGCCTGTCCCAAGGCGCTCCATGCGGTCCTCGAGCGATTTTATGAAAGCCTTAGCCGCCTTTGGAGCCGTGTCTCGCCCGTCCAGAAATGCATGGACATAGACTTTTTTCAGGCCCGCGTTTCGCGCAAGCTTGAGGAGAGCGAAAAGGTGATTTATGTGGCTGTGTACTCCGCCGTCTGAAAGCAGTCCCCAAAGATGAAGGGAGCTGTCGTTTTTCATTGCATTTGAAACGGATTGCATGAATGCGAAATTGCTGTAGAATTTTCCGTTTTCAATTTCGTTTGTTATGCGCGTGAGTTCCTGGTAAACGATTCTTCCGGCTCCTATGTTCAGATGCCCCACTTCGGAATTGCCCATTTGCCCTTCCGGAAGCCCCACGTAGGATCCGCTGGCCTGAAGTCTGGACGTTGGCCAGTCGCTTGAAAGCCTGTCCATGTTTGGCGTTTCGGCCGCAAGGACAGCATTTCCTTTTGGATTGCCGCTCAATCCGTAACCGTCAAGTATCATTAAAACGACGGGTTTTTTCATGACATGTTTCCTCCCTGCTTGTTGATTAAATTACTATGTAAGCCGTTCAATATGAGTTTACCACAAATACGGTCCGGGTGTTGAAATTATACATAATTGTAATTTTTCCTTTATATTGCATTTGGGGCGGCAAAAATATTGATGAAATGCATAAAGGACTTGAAATCAACTTATCTTGCAAATTTTTTCTGTTATAATGTAGTAAGACAAAATCGAAAACGTAAATAGATTCGGAGGGAATAATGAATAATTTGGAAGAGAGAACAATCAAGACAATCAGATTCATATCGGCTGAAGGAGTGCAAAAGGCAAACTCGGGACATCCCGGTCTGCCCATGGGCGCTGCCGCGGCTGCTTTTGCGCTTTGGGGACGATTCCTCAAGGGGTGCGGAAAAGACCCTGCATGGCCCGACAGGGACCGATTCGTGCTGTCGGCCGGCCACGGCTCCATGCTTCTTTATACGCTGCTTCACCTGTTTGGCTACGACCTTTCAATGGACGACCTAATGAACTTCAGGCAATGGGGCAGCAAGACACCGGGGCATCCCGAATACGGACACACTCCGGGAGTAGAAACCACCACAGGCCCTCTTGGACAGGGTTTTGCAAACGCCGTAGGAATGGCAATAGCCGAGAAAAGGCTTGCGGCTGAATTCAATACAGGCGACATCAAGCCGGTCGACCACTTCACCTATGTGCTTGCTGGAGACGGAGACCTTATGGAAGGCATTTCGGCGGAAGCGGCGTCGCTTGCGGGCCATCAGGGACTAGGAAAGCTTATAGCAATATATGACGACAACGGAATCACAATCGACGGAAAGACCGACATAGCATTCACAGAGGACACAGGCAAGCGTTTTGAAGCCTACGGATGGCAGGTTATAAGGGTTTCGGGCGGAAACGACCCCGAAGCCATAGCGGAGGCGATAGATGCCGCCAGACAAGAGACGGAGAAACCTTCGATTCTGATGGTCAAAACTGTCATAGGATACGGAAGCCCGGGCAAGGCGGGAACCTCCGGGGTTCACGGTTCTCCGCTTGGAGAAGACGAAATATCACTCATGAGGAAGTCCGAGGGATGGGAATATCCCGCCTTTACGGTTCCTGAAGATGTGCAAGAGAACATGCGAAGCATAAGGGCCGAAAAGGAAAAGGAAAGAGACCAATGGTACGCCCTGTTTGAAAAATATGCCGAAAAGTATCCCGACAAGGCAGAAAAATGGAAGGCTTGGCACGACAAAAGCCTTCCCGAAGGCGCCTCGCGCGACAAGAGGCTTTGGACATTTGAAAAGAAATCCGAAGCGACACGCGCAAGCGGCGGCAGGGTTTTAAATCTTTTGTCCGAGCATATAGAAAACTTCATGGGAGGGTCGGCAGACCTAAACGCATCTACAAAAACTCGCCTTGCAGGAAAAGGGGACTTCCAAAAGGACTCTCCGGAAGGCGCGAACATCAATTTTGGAATAAGGGAACACGCAATGGGCGGAATCCTAAACGGCATTTCCCTTCATGGTGGATGCAGGGTCTTCGGGTCCACATTTCTTGTTTTCTTCGACTACATGAAGCCGGCGGTAAGGCTTTCGGCGCTGATGAAGCAGCAAGTGATTTATGTTTATACGCATGACAGCATAGGAGTCGGCGAGGACGGACCGACCCACCAGCCAATAGAGCACCTCGCATCGATGAGGTCGATCCCGGGCCTGAAGGTTTTCAGACCCGCGGATGCAAAGGAAACCGTCATATCCTGGATACAGGCGCTCGAATACACAGAAGGACCTTCAGCCATAGTCCTTTCCAGGCAGAACCTGCCCCTTCTCGAGGGCGTAGGCAAAGCGGCATACATGGGTGCCCATGTGCTTAGGAAGGAATCTAAAGAGACGCCCGATGTAGTGCTCGCCGCCAGCGGTTCGGAAGTGTCCCTCCTTCTTGAAGCCGCCAAGCTCCTGGACAAGGATGGAATAGACGCAAGGGTGGTCAGCTTTATTTCCTGGGAAATATTTGATGAGCAGACAAAGGCCTACAGGGAAAGCGTTTTGCCAGAGGGCCTTCCGGTAGTGGCTGTAGAGGCGGGAAGCCCGGTTGGATGGCATAAGTACGCAGGAAAGAGCGGAAAAATCATAGCCATGGAAGGGTTCGGGGCGTCGGCTCCGGCGCCGTTGCTTATGGAAAAATTCGGATTCACTCCTGAAAACATAGCTGCTAAGGCAAAGGAAGCAATAAAAGAAAAATAGATGAAAAAAAATAATTAAAAAAGCACCGACCCTTGTCAAAAAGGGCCGGTGCTTTTTTGTCTCCTAAAAGACAATGCGACAAAAAATACAATAAAGTCGGGAACCGAAGGCCAAAACCAGGGAGTAAAGGCCTTATATTCCTTGGACGTCTCTATAGTACACGATTGATAAAATAATGTCAATAATATTGTAAACATTTTACAGTTAAAAACGGATTCGTTGATAAAAAAGAAAAACTGAAAAAGAGAATTGATTTTAAAATCCAAAGCTTGCCGTATTTTGATTATGCAGTGGCAGGGACGGGAATAAATAGAGAGAACACAAAATCCGGCGCCTTTTTGCGGATATTGACGATTCAACAATATACATGGGCGCTGAAAATTTGAAAAGAGGGTGATAATGCATGAAAAAGAAGGAAGCGCAGGCATTGACCTACAGTGCAAAAAATCTTCCAAAGGAAAAATATGCTGAATTGGGAAACTACATTGAAGGCATAGAGGAGAAAAAGGGATCCTTGATTTCGGTTCTTCACAAGGCGCAGAGCATTTTCGGATACCTTCCCATGGAGGTGCAGACCTTTGTGGCGCGAAAGCTGGACATGCCGGCTGCTGAGGTTTTTGGGGTTGCCAGCTTTTATTCCTATTTCAGCATGGTTCCCCAGGGGGAGCATGTTGTCAGCGTATGCATGGGTACCGCCTGTTTCGTAAAAGGGGCGGAGGAAATACTCCGCGACATCGAAGAGGAATTGGGCATAAAGACAGGCGAGACGTCAGAGGACGGAATGTTTACTCTAAAGGACATACGCTGCGTCGGAGCCTGCGGACTTGCCCCTATTGTTATTGTAGACGGAAAGGTGTACGGAAGGATAAGGCGGGAAGATGTCAAAGGGATTTTGGACAATTACCGTTAAGGAGGAGTTCATATGAAAGTGAAATCAATGGAGGAGCTCAAGCGAATCCGCGAATCGCATGGTAAAAGCCTTGGAATGAGGAAGGGCGAAGGCGAGAACAGGATAATTGTCAAGGTTGGAATGGGCACATGCGGAATAGCCGCAGGCGCAAGGGAAACACTTCGTGCAATAATTGAAGAGGTAGACGCACAGGGAATGAAAAATGTGGATGTAATTCAGGTTGGATGCAACGGTTACTGCCATTCCGAGCCGATTGTTGAAGTTGTAATGCCCGACGAGGATTCCATACTCTACGGCCATGTCGACGAGGAAAAGGGTCGAATGATTGTAAAGAAGCATTTGATGGAAAACCAGCTGCTGCAGGACTCGATAGTCAATGAAACTTTTGAGCGCGCGTAAGGAGGATAAAAATGACAAAGTACAGAATGCACATCCTTGTATGCGGCGGGACGGGCTGCAGAGCTTCTGAAAGCGATGTGATAATCGAGAGATTCAGAGAGGTTCTTGCCGAGAATAAGTATGACCAAGAGGTTCAGGTGGTGCAAACGGGATGCTTTGGCTTTTGCGAGCAGGGCCCCATTGTAAAGATTCATCCGGACAATGTTTTTTATGTTCGTGTAACGCCCGGGGATGTCCGGGAGATAGTCGAAGAGCATGTGATCAAGGGGCGCAGGGTCAGCAGGCTCCTTTTCACAGATCCCGCGGACAATGAGAAGGTCGAAGAAAGCAGAAAAATGGGCTTTTACAAGAAACAGCTCCGCATAGCCCTGAGGAACTGCGGGCTCATCGACCCCGAGCAAATAGAGGAGTACATTGCAAACGAAGGATACATGGCCCTGGGCAAGGTTTTGACTGAAATGACCAGGGACGAATTGATATCCGCTATTAAGATATCCGGTCTCAGGGGCCGCGGAGGAGGCGGTTTCCCGACAGGCCTCAAATGGGAATTCACAAAGGCTGTAAAGGGCGACGAGAAATATATACTGTGCAACGCAGACGAGGGCGACCCCGGGGCCTTCATGGACAGGAGCATACTCGAGGGAGATCCCCACAGCGTGCTCGAGGCCATGGCCATAGGGGGATACGCCATAGGAGCAGGAAAAGGAATAATATACATCAGGGCGGAATATCCGCTTGCAATCGAAAGACTTAACATAGCAATAGGGCAGGCCCGTGAATTCGGCTTTCTGGGAGAAAACATATTCGGAAGCGATTTCAGCTTTGACATTGAAATAAAGTACGGGGCCGGAGCATTCGTATGCGGAGAGGAGACCGCTCTCATCCATTCGGTCGAGGGAGGAAGGGGAGAGCCCAGAAACAAGCCTCCATTCCCGTCGCAAAGCGGATACTGGGGCAAGCCCTCATGCGTAAACAATGTCGAGACTTTCGCCAACATTCCTCCAATAATACTTAAGGGTCCGGACTGGTTCGCATCCATAGGAACAGACAAGTCAAAGGGCACAAAGGTATTCGCTTTGGCCGGCAAGGTCAACAACGTTGGGCTTGTGGAAGTTCCCATGGGGACTACATTCCGCGAAATAATATTCGACATAGGCGGAGGAATAAAAGACGGAAAAGCCTTCAAGGCTGTCCAGACCGGGGGTCCTTCGGGCGGGGTCATAACGGCCGAAAACCTCGATACAGCGATAGACTACGACAGCCTGCAGGAAATAGGTTCTATGATGGGCTCTGGTGGATTGATTGTAATGGACGAGGACAATTGCATGGTCAACATCGCCAAATTCTATCTCAATTTTACTCAGGACGAGTCATGCGGCAGATGCACGCCATGCAGAGTCGGAACAAAGCGCATATATGAAATACTGGAGCGGATAACAGAAGGAAAGGGCGAGATGGAGGACTTGACCAACCTCAAAGAACTTTGCGAAATGGTCAAAGACTGCTCACTCTGCGGACTCGGGCAAACGGCTCCGAATCCGGTTCTTTCCACTATGAAGTACTTTTATGACGAATACGAGGCTCACGTGAAGGACAAGTACTGCAAGACCGGTTCCTGCAAGGACCTTGCAAGGTACAGCATAGATCCGGTCAAATGCATAGGCTGCACCGCATGCGCAAGGGCCTGCCCGGTTGACTGCATATCGGGAAAAGTGAAGGAAGTGCACGTTATCGACCAGGAAAAATGCATCAAGTGCGGGGCATGTTACGAGGCCTGCAAGTTCGATGCTGTAATCAAACCATAGCGAGGTGACGACATGAGTGAAAATAAAAGGATAAAACTGACAATAAACGGGCAAAAGGTCCAGGTCGAAGCGGGCACTACAATACTCGAAGCGGCAAGAACAATCGGTGTCAACATACCTACTCTTTGCCATTTGGACCTAAAGGACATAGGACTGGTCAACCAGGTGGCATCATGCAGAGTCTGCGTGGTGGAAGTCGAGGGCAGAAGGAGCCTCATGCCTGCATGCGTCACAGAAGCTGTTACGGGAATGGTTGTCCATACAGACTCCAAAAGAGCCATAAGGGGAAGGAGGATGGCCGTGGAGCTGCTTCTTTCAGACCACCCCAATGAGTGCTTCACATGTCCCAAGAACCTGGAATGCGATCTTCAGAAGCTTGCGGCGGATCTTGGAATAAGGGAAATCAGATGGGATGGCGAGAAAAGGGGATATGCAAAGGATGTTTCCTCAAACGCCATAGTAAAGGATCCCTCAAAGTGCATAATGTGCAGGAGGTGCGAGACCGTTTGCAACGAGGTCCAGACATGTGGAATACTTTCGGCGGTCAACAGGGGATTCTCATCCTTCGTGGGTCCGGCCTTCAATCTTCCCATGAGCGAGACATCTTGTACATTCTGCGGACAGTGCGTGGCTGTATGCCCAACTGCGGCCCTTACTGAGGTCAACTATACAAGTGATGTTTGGGACGCAATCCACGACCCGAAAAAACATGTCATAGTGCAAACGGCACCGGCCGTAAGGGTTGCTATAGGAGAGATGTTCGGAATGGAGGTTGGAACGAGCGCAACCGGGAAAATGGTTTCGGCTCTCAAAAAGATGGGTTTTGACAAGGTCTTCGACACGGATTTCGCCGCAGACCTGACCATAATGGAAGAGGCCTCGGAGCTCGTCCACAGGCTTGAGCACAACGGAACACTGCCCATACTAACAAGCTGCTGCCCCGCTTGGGTAAATTTCATCGAGCACCAGTTTCCAAATATGCTCGACATACCTTCAACCTGCAAGTCGCCTCAGATAATGTTCGGGGCCATAGCAAAGACATACTACGCTGAAAAAACTGGAATCCATCCCAAGGACATAGTGGTTGTTTCTGTAATGCCGTGCGTGGCTAAAAAATACGAGGCATCAAGGGACGAACTTACAAACGAAGGATATGCCAATGTGGATATCGTAGTAACAACAAGAGAAATATCATTGATGATGAAGGAGGCTGGAATTGACTTTGGAAATCTCGAAGATGGAGAGTTTGACCGCATGCTGGGAGAAAGCACGGGCGCCGGAGTCATATTCGGGACAACAGGAGGCGTAATAGAGGCGGCCACAAGGACGGCCTATGAGTGGCTGACCGGCGAAAACCTTGAGAATGTCGAGTTTACCCAGCTTAGGGGCATGAAAGGAATTCGCGAAGCGGCAGTCATGATTGGAGACATGGAACTTAAGATAGGAATTGCCCACGGTCTGGGAAACGCGAGGAAGCTCCTCGAGGACATTCGCGACGGCAAGAGCAGTTATCATGCAATCGAAATAATGGCATGCCCCGGAGGATGCATCGCTGGAGGCGGTCAGCCCTACCACCACGGGGACTTCGACATAATCAAGAAGAGGCAGGAGGCCATATATGACGAGGACCGCAAGATGGCCAGGCGGAAGTCGCACGAGAATCCCGAGATAATTGCCCTGTACGAGGACTACCTCGGAAAGCCCTACGGAAAGATGGCCCACGACCTTCTTCATACGGAATACACAGAGAAGGAAAGGATATAGAGCAGCTTGCAGCGGGCAGGAAGAACGTTAAGAGCAGATGTCAGATATCAGATGTCAGGCAAGGATTAAAAGCAAGAAAAGATATCAGTAAAAGATTAAGAGCAAAGAAAAAGCAAAAGACCGAAATGCCTTTGATTGAATGCTTTTGTCTTTACTGCCAACTGCCTACTGCCCACTGCCAACTGCAGGCTGCCCACTGCTTGCCGACAAGTGTCGGCAGACCCAATGCTAAAAGCCCGTCCATATTAAATGGACGGGCTTTTGTGGGGGTGTAGACAAATTTATCACGCCACAAAGTGGCTTGTTGCTGCTATCTCAGGTTTTCTTTTTCGAGATATTCCTCGAATGCTTTTTCAAGCACATATTTTGTTTGGTAGTCCTCAAAGAGCTTTCCGCCTTTTGAAGGCAAGAGAAGAGCTTTTCCGCTTTCTGTAGCAAATGAATCGAGATAGAGGCAGTCTCCTCTTCCGTCGGACCAGAATCCCCTCTCGTTTATTGAAATGTACTCTGGAGTCGCAAGTCTCAGGTTCTCGAATATGTCGATTGTTCCCTCGAAATTAAGCGGAGCCTCCATCATTGATGCCATCTCCGAAACGGTCTGCCAGTTTTCGAGGCCTGCTTTCGGTTTGACAGCCTGCTCGAAGAACTGCACGCGTCTTTCAGTATTGGTGAAGCTGCCGGAAGTTTCAAATGATGCGCTTGCCGGCAGGAAGACATCGGTTTTGCCGGATGCTTCTTCAGCCGAGAAGCCGCTTTGCATAAGGAATTCGAGTGATTCCAGATTGACGCCTTCGAGGCTTTCTCCGAATGAAAGAAGTCCTTTTACGCTTCCTGAAGCGATTCCGTCAAGAATATCGCCTGCGTCTCCTATTCCCTGGTCTGCAAGTCCTTGCGAGTTGCTTGCGGGCCTTAAGGCAAGTATTCCCTGCCTTGCTTTTCCTACGTGTCCGCTTGCCGCCGCTATTCCTGCTATCAGCCTTGCGGCTTCGCGGGTGGTTCTGGCCTCGTCGAACACTATTACAGGCCTTTTTGCCTTGAAGTACAGTTCTGCAACATTCAAAGCCAAGTCTCTTGGAGTGGCATCCTCAAGGGAAGCCTTGAAGGCATCGAAGCCTTCTGTTCTAGGTGCCGATCCTGCTCTTTGTACAACGCAATGGGCCATTTCCCTGAGGAATGAAAGGTCGTTTCCAACCTGTATGGCCATATCAGATGACTCGTCGAGCCTTGTGGCTTTCTCTGTAACAAGGACAAGCTTGGATCCGTTCTTAAGTGCTTTCCTCATTTTAATTCCCATGCTTGCGTGGGTGTCGTAAATGTCTTTTCCAATGAAAAGAATCAAATCGGCTGCCGACATTTCATCCATTGTTGAAGGAGAAGCGTTTCTTCCGAAGACATCAGAGAGTCCGCTCGGTTTGGCTGAGAGCGAGGCCACTTTTTCGGTTCCCAGGCTGCCTTTTGCAAAGGACTTTATAATGTGCATCTCTTCATTTGTCATGTGGTCCGAAACCAGCACAGCCAAGGCGCCTTTTCCGTATCGGCTCTTTATGTCCTTTGCTTTTTCTACAGCAGTTGCAAGAGCTTCTTTCCAATCGGCCTCAACAAGCTTTCCGTCTTTCTTGACAAGGGGTGTCAAAGTCCTGTCTGTGTTGTGGAAGTCGTATCCGAACTTTCCCTTGACGCAAAGCAGTCCTCCGTCAACCGGGTTGTTCTTGACCGGAAGTGCCCTGTAGAGCATTTGACCCTTGCTTTCGACGTCAAGCTGGCAACCCAGGCTGCAGTAGGAACAAATCCCCTGCGTGACTTCGGCCTGCACAGGCACCGATTTCTTGATGAGAAGTTTTTCCTGAAGCGATCCGGTTGGGCATACGCTTACGCATTGTCCACATGAAATACAGCCGGAAGATACCAAAGGCTGCTCAAGCGTAGGCTTGACTATTGTCTCGAAGCCCCTGTTTACAAGGCCCAGAGCTGTTATTCCCATAAGCTCGTCGCAAATTCTTACGCATTGTCCGCAGAGTATGCACTTGTCGGCATTCTTCAAGATGAAAGGATGCTCGTCTGTTTGCTCTCTGTGGTGCACCTGTCCCTCGAATTTGGAAGGATCCACATCGTAATCGTTTGCATATGTGAAGAGTTTGCATTCGAAGAAGTCGTGGCAGCCGCACTCGAGACATCTTGATGCGTCCCTTACGGCTTCCTCGGGCGTGAAGCCCTTCATTATTTCTTCGAAGTTGGTCTTTCTTTCTTCGGGAGAAAGATGGCTCATTGTTCCGCGGCTTGCCTTTTCCCTGTCGGCGAAGTCCTCTTCTGTCAAATCATCCCGTTCGACATGATATTTTTCCTTAAAAGGAATTATTGAGCCGTTCATGTAGCTGTCCATCACTTCGACGGCTTTCTTGGCGTCGCCGATTGCCTGGATTGCTATGTTGGCTCCCTTGTTTGTTGCGTCTCCCGCTGCGAACACTCCGTCAAGATTGGTCATGAATGTAGCCTCGTCAGCTTCAATTGTGCCTTTTTTCGTGAGCGCTAGCTCGGATAGGCCCTCGGGGTTGCAGCCTTGGCCGATTGCCGAAATTATGGAATCGATCTCTATTGTGTCGACATCGCCTTCTATGGGCAGAGGCCTCCTTCGTCCGCTTGCATCGGGTTCGCCAAGCTTCATGTTTTGAACCTCAAGTTTGGCCGCGCGTCCGTCTTCTCCGGCGATGACCTTCTTGGGGCCCCCCAGGAATACGAATTCGACGCCTTCCTCCCGGGCTTCCACTATCTCAACTTCCTCAGCCGGCATTTCGGCTTCAGTCCTTCTGTATACCAGGTAAACCTTTTCGGCTCCAAGCCTTACTGCGGTACGAGCCGCGTCCATTGCTGTGTTTCCTCCGCCTATTACGGCGACGCGGTTTCCTATGTTTGTCGGTTCATTCAGTGCGGCTTTTCTGAGGAAATCGATTCCACCGTAGACTCCGTCCATTTCTTCGCCTTCGCATCTCATCGAAGAGCTGCTCCATGCGCCTATTCCTACGAAAACGGAGTCGAAGTCTTTCCTGAGGCCCTCGACAGTGAAGTCGCTTCCGGCTTTCTTGTTGTTTATCAAGGTGACGCCCATTTTTTCGATTACGCCTATTTCCTTGTCGAGCACGTCTTTGGGAAGACGGTACTCGGGTATTCCGTATCTGAGCATTCCGCCCATCTTGGGCATCATGTCGTATATGGTCACCTCGTGTCCCTTGACCGCGAGGAAGTATGCCGCCGTCAGTCCGGCTGGTCCGCCTCCGACTATTGCAACCTTCTTGCCTGTCGGGGCGTCAAGGTCGGGTATGAACATTTCTTCCTTCTGCATGTCCATGTCGGCTATGAAACGCTTTTGCCACGCTATGGCTATTGGTTCTTCAACGAGCTCCCTTCTGCATGCATCCTCGCAGGGATGGGGGCAGACGCGGCCTATGCAGCCTGGAAGGGGAAGCTGTTCTTTTACAAGCTTTAGCGCCTCGTCAAACTCTCCGTTTGCGATGAGTCCCACGTATCCCTGGCAGTCGGTTTGTCCCGGGCATGCAAGCACGCATGGAGGACGGCAGTCTCCCACATGGTCGGACAAGAGAAGCTCAAGGGCTATCTTGCGCGATTCAACAACGCGTTTTGTCCTGGTTTTTACGACCATTCCGTCCCTCGCCTCCGTGGCGCAGGATCTTAAGAGTTTAGGTATTCCTTCAACTTCCACAACGCACATTCCGCATGAACCGTATATGTCCATGCGTTCGTCGAAACACAGCGTGGGTATTTCAACATCGTATCTCTTGGATATCTCAAGTATGGTCTCGCCTTGATGGCCTTTGACTTCAATTCCGTCTATATTCAATCGTATCTCTGACATCTGTTTTCCCTCCCCTATAGTATTTCCACTGCGTCTACCGGACAGACCTCTGCGCATTTTCCGCATTTGATGCAGACAGCCGGATCGATTTCGTGTGGTTTTTTGACTTCTCCCCTTATGCATGAAACAGGACAATTCCTTGCGCAAGCCGTGCAGCCTATGCATTTATCGGGATCTATCCTATAGGTTATCAGGGCGGTGCATTGTTTTGCCGGGCATTTTTTGTCTCTTATGTGGGCTTCGTACTCATCCCTGAAATACCTGATTGTTGTCAGAACAGGGTTGGGAGCCGTTTGCCCGAGTCCGCAGAGCGATCCGTCCTTGACTTTTTTAGCCAAGTCCTCTAGAAGGTCTATGTCGCCCTCTTTGCCTTTGCCCTTTGTTATGCGTGTGAGCAGTTCCAGCATGCGGGTTGTGCCTATTCGGCAATGTATGCATTTTCCGCAGGATTCCTTCTTTGTGAAGTCAAGGAAGAAGCGGGTCACGTCGACCATGCATGTAGTCTCGTCCAATACGACCATTCCGCCTGATCCGACAATTGCTCCTGTCTTGTTTATGGATGCGTATTCCATAGGAGTATCCAAAAGTGATTCCGGTAGACAGCCTCCCGATGGTCCGCCTAGCTGAACGGCCTTGAACTTTTTGTTGTCCCTTATTCCTCCGCCTATGTCGAAAATGATTTCTCTTAGGGTCATTCCCATTGGCACTTCAACGAGTCCGCCGTTCTTTATTTTTCCGGTAAGCGCAAAGACTTTTGTTCCTTTGGAGTCTTCTGTTCCCATGGATGAGAATGCTTTTGCGCCGTTATTTATTATCCACGGCACATTCGAAAATGTCTCTACGTTGTTTATGTTTGTAGGCTGCTGCCAGTATCCCTTTTGCGCGGGGAAAGGAGGCTTGAGCCTTGGCATTCCGCGTTCGCCTTCAAGAGATGCTATTAGGGCTGTTTCCTCTCCGCAGACAAATGCTCCGGCTCCGGCTTTTATCCTCATGTCGAAGTTGAAGTCCATTCCGAAGACCCTTTTGCCGAGGAAGCCTTTTTCGCGGGCCTGTTCTATCGCTTTTTCAAGACGGACAATGGCAAGAGGGTACTCTGCGCGAACATATACTATTCCCTCTTCGGCTCCCATCGCATAGGCGCCTATCATCATTCCCTCAATAAGGTTGTGGGGGTCGCCCTCGAGTACGCTGCGGTCCATGAAGGCCCCAGGGTCGCCTTCGTCTGCGTTGCATACGATGTACTTGGGCTCGCTCTTTGAGGCCCTGGCCGCGTTCCATTTAAACCATGTCGGAAAACCTGCCCCGCCGCGGCCCCTCAGGCCGGATTTCTTGATTATTTCAATAACTTCTTCGGGCGAAAGCTGGGAAATGCATTTCTTTATGGCTTCGTAGCCTCCGGCCTCCAGATAGTCGTCTATTTTTTCAGGGTTGATGATTCCGCAATTCCTAAGCACTATGCGCTTTTGGTTGCCAAGTATATTGAGGTCGTTCTGCGTAATTTCGCAGGTGTTTACTTCCTGATTGTCCCTTATTTTCTTCAGTATGAGGTCGTCCACCATTTCGGGAGTCACTTTTACATATGTAGTTTTCTCCCCCAAGTCGTCGTAGATATCCACAATTGGCTCAAGATAACACATTCCGCAGCATCCAGTGATTTCAACATCGGCTTTAAGACTGTTGGCCGAAAGTACTTCACTTATTTTATCGTGGACTTTACCGGCTCCTGCCGCAAGGCCGCAACTGCCTTCTCCTATTACTATCTTCATCTACTGC
>Ga0102938_10000296_pt1 | contig 36032 bp, 21 predicted proteins | sample SalPonR2_B_D2_MG_FD_84516 | JGI IMG/M metagenome (GOLD analysis project Ga0102938, IMG submission 84516) | Salt pond soil microbial communities from South San Francisco under conditions of wetland restoration - Salt Pond MetaG R2_B_D2_MG | ecosystem: Environmental > Aquatic > Marine >...
CGCGGCAACGTCGTCAGGTGAAACGACGAAAGCAGGAACGCGGAAACCAGCAGCCTGTAACTTCAGCAATGCCGCTGCCTTGCCACCCACGCATGGGTTCAGGTTCGCGTCCACAATCGTGTTGTCGTCCGGTCGATGATCGGACACCGGGGCTCCGTCGACTTCCACCCGTTGCATCATGCGAAAGTCCCCACCGCTGACTGCAGTGACTCGTCATACGACAGGCCGGTGGCCAATTCAAAGCCATGTTTCGCCGCCAAGGCAGCGAGCCTCGCGGCATGCTCCGGCGATGACTCTTCCAGGTTGATCGCGTTGCCTTCTAGCCACTCGTCCGTGTGCTCCAATCCGAGCAGCAGGCCTTCCGCCATGCAACCATAGGTAATCCCTTGCGGCAGCGGGAAACCGGGAATCCGTGTCGTTTCCTTACCCGGTAACTGGATCAACGCACCAGGAAGGATCGTCGATCGAGGCAGCAACTGAATCACCTCCGGGCCGATAGTCTGCGGAACGGAGACATCGCAAATGAGGGCTTCGCGATGAAAGTACTCCCAGCCGATAGGCCGAGTCGTGCTGTTGGTTGCAGCCACCACCACATGCGCTTGGCGGATCGCCTCGGGATGCACCGCGACCGATGTTCGAGCCAGCCCGGTGGCGATTTCCGAAAGCCGCGCGTGAGAGCCGACACGGCCGCTGCCAACTAAAATGGTTTCCCCAAAACCACTTGCCATCATCGCAGCGCACAGACAGCCGATTTCGCCTCCGGCACCGATAATCGCCAAAGTCGAAGAATGGGCGGATAATCCATTTGCACAGAGGGCCTTTGAGACCGCTTGCTGCGCGAGGGCAGCGGTGAAGTGACTGCCGGTTGTGAGCACTGGGCCGCCGGGTGGCATCGGTTTTCCGCGGCGCATCACAATCGAAGTGAACTGGCCCAACGAGACGACACCGCAGCCAAGTTGTTCCGCGATGTCGATGCCGCTGCGAACCAAATGCGAAGCGTTTCGGTTTCGCAGCATCCAATGCGACGTCACCGGCAGCAGGATCGGCTGCAAGGTCACCCGATCACCGGTGAGCGACCGGATCTCGGTTGACTCCATGATCACCGGTTGGCTGAGCGCACTCCAACGGTCACACAAATTCGCTTGCTGTTGCCGAGTGAAGCGTGCCAACCCCGGATCGAGGTGGCTCAAATCGAACTCGTCGACGAAATGAAAGATCCACGCGACACGCCTCGATGGTGTCAACGGCACGCTTGCAGGTTCGCGAAAAGTGCAAGGGGTTGGCCCAGCCAGCATCGCTCGCAACGTTTCCGGGACCTGCGCCGAGGAATCGGAAGGAGGCATCGCGGCCAAACGCTGCGTCAAATGAGCGATATCCTGATCGGCCAGTTTCTCGCAAAGCTGGGAGAATGCTGCCACTACCCGATCACATTGCTGCACGGTGAGCAGCAGCGAAGGTTGAATGCGGAGGGTGAACGAGTTACTGAGCGTGGTTGCAACGCGGATCCGATGTTCGTTCAGTAGATAGCTGGCCAACGCCGTCCCCAACAACTCGCGGTTGGAAAAGTGTTTCAAGAGAAAACCGGTCGATGCGATTGGTCTGGCGAATTCGACTCCCAGCATCAATCCCCGACCGCGTACTTCCGTGATGACTTGGGGATATCTTTGCCGCAGAAATTGCAATTGTTGCCGCAAATATTCGCCGCGAGCACAACCTTGTTCGATCGCCGTGGTATCCAACAACTCCAGGACACGCCGAGCGATCGCGCAAGAGAATTCGTCATCGGCAAAGGTACTGCTGTGCAACAATTCAAAATCTTCGCGATAACGCTTGCGTTGAATCATCAAAGCAGAGATCTTGGCCAGTCCGCCGCCGAGCGACTTGGACAGCACAACATAATCGGGCTGAACGCCGAGCGAGGAGCTTGCCAACCATGGGCCCGTACGCCCCAAACCGGTCTGGCACTCATCGGCGATCAGAGGCACCCCAGCTTGCCGGCATCTCTCAAGCGCCCGCTGCAGAAACGGGCCATCGAGTGGGCGCACACCTGCCTCGCCTTGAATCGGTTCGTACAGGAAACCGATCGGTTGTTGAACGTTGTCAAAGGCGTGCTCCAGATCCTCCAATCGGTTCGGCGCGACACGAATGACCTTAAATCCACCCGGCGCAAACGGCTCACGATACCGAGCGTTCGCGGTGCCTTGTAGTGCGCCGAGGGTCTTGCCGTGGAAAGCCCCCTGTAGCGCGATCAGTGTGCTGCCGCCCGTTTCCAGCATCGCATGTTTCAAAGCGGCTTCGATCGCTTCGGTGCCTGAATTGGCAAACAACGAACAGTAGTCTCCGCCGGAACGATCGTTTAAGGCTTCGGCCAACGCGGCGGCACCGGAACGCATCGAGCCCTGGGCGTGGTTGACTTTTCCTGAACTAAAAAACTGACACGCCGTGGCATTCAACGCCGGGTGGTTGTGCCCGAGCAACGTGCTGCCGTAACCGCCCACCAGATCAAGCACGGCGATTTCTTGACCATCATCACCGCGATAAAACAGCTCGTCTTGACTGGCGCGCTGATACGCCACGTCCAGTCCGAAGGCGCGAAGAAGAGTCTGCAAGCCAGGTTTATGCCGATCAACCAAGGGAATTCGCTAAAAAGGGAAACCGAACACGTTTCTTGCCTTCAGTTCACGGAGCCTATTGTGGCGGTTTCGCTGCGCGTAAAACAGGTTCGCAACAAACAATTCTTTTTTCCAAGTCGTTTCATTCTGCTGACAGCAATTGATTCATCGCCGTGCCGATCGCGTCGGGGGGCGGACGAATCAGTTCTGCGATCACTTGGCCATCTCTCATAAACAACAGCGTCGGCCACAGCTTAACGCGGAAAGATCGCCCCAGACGTTTCCCCTTTCCGTTCGCCACGCGGATGTGTTGCACCTCCGGATGCGCATTGAGCAACCCCTCGATCACCGACGAAGCGGCTTGGCAATGCCCGCACCAATTGGCACCAAACTCCAGCAACAGCGGCCCTTCGCTTTGATCGATCTCTTCTCGCGTCGGTTCTTCGTCGTGATACGTGGCGTCAAACGGCATGACGTCGTGTTCCCCTTGGGTAGCCATCGAAGTTGTTATTGGTCCTGTCGAAGTCGGACGCGGAATCCTGTCCCGCAGTCGCCGTATCGACTGCAATTCTTGCACCTGCTTCTCAACAGTCGATAGAATAACGCAACCCCAACCGCAGTGACATGAGCCTGCCAACTTGCCGGCGTTACCGCGGCATCCCACCCGAAGCTTGAGGAGTTCCCCTTGTTTTCTGACGCGAAAAAGTTGTGGCTGGCCGTTCTGCTGGTCGTCATGATGCCACGTCGCGGGAGTGCGGAGAACTGGCCGCAATGGCGCGGACCCAACGGCGATGGTACGACCACCGAACGAGCGATTCCGACCGAGTGGGACGGCAAGAGCGGCAAGAACATTCGATGGAATACAGCGATCCCTGGCAAGGGACATTCTTCTCCAATCGTGTGGGAGGATCGTCTCTTTGTGACGACCTGCATCGAAGACGAACGAGCACGACTGTTGATTTGTTTGGATGCCGAGGACGGTGTTGAAAAGTGGCGTACGACGATTTTGGAGGCACCGCTGGAGACGTTGCACAAGCTGAACAGTCACGCTTCGGGCACGCCGGCGACCGATGGGCAGATGGTCTATGTGCCGTTCTTGAAGCCTGACGGCGCAACCGTGCCGGCTCCCAACGTGGGGTCACCGCGTCAGATCACGCCTGGACGTATCCAGTTATCCGCAATCGACTTCGATGGCAAGCTTCAATGGCAAGCCGATTTGGGAGAATTCATCAGTGCCCACGGATTCTGCAGTTGCCCGATCTTTTACAAGCACCTCGTGATCCTGAACGGGGATCATGATGGGGACGGATATGTAGTGGCACTCGATAAAAAAACGGGAAAAACCGTTTGGCGAATTGCTCGTGAACAAGGCATCCGCAGCTATGTGACGCCGATCATACGCACGATTGACGGGCAAGACCAAATGGTCATGTCGGGCAGCGGGCACGTGGCCAGTTTTGATCCTGCCAACGGAAAGATGATTTGGAAGGTCGAAGGTCCGACGGAACAATTTGTTGCCTCGATGGTCTTTGACGGCGAGCGGTTTCTGTTGGCAGCCGGTTTCCCCACCTACCATGTGATGGCGATCCGTCCCGATGGTCGTGGCGATGTGTCAGCTTCGCATGTGGCTTGGCACGTCGACTCTCAAGTCCGCTGCTATGTGCCGTCACCGGTGTTGATCGGCCGTCGGTTGTTGGTTGCCGATGATCGAGGCACGGCGAGCTGTTTCGATTCGCTCGATGGGACGCGGCTTTGGAATGGGCGTTTGGCCGGTGGCTTTCACGCCTCGCTTGTCGCGACCGAGCGGTTGGCTTATTTTCTTTCTACCGAGGGGGTGATGAAGGTAATCGACCCTGCAAAAGATTTTGCCATTCTTGCTGAGAACGAACTTGGCCAGCGCTGTCACGCCTCGCCTGCGATTAGCAATGGATGTCTCTATTTGCGAAGCGACTCGCATTTATTTTGCATCGCCGATGCTGTGAAATCGGCTGAGTAAATGAGCCATAGGTTGCGACAAGCGGTTCACTCGCTCCTGCGCCTCCTCCTGTCCTTTTTCTTCCTGGCGTGCCCGATGATAAGATGTTTTCTGTCACTATGTTTCGGAGTTTGTTTGCTTGCTGGCGGTGGGCTGGCGGAAGAAACGGCCAAGCCCGACGTGCTGTTCATTGCCGTCGATGATTTGAACGACTATATCTCGCCACTCGATAATCATCCGGGAGTCAAGACGCCGAATTTCGATCGCTTGGCCAAACGGAGCGTCACGTTTGCCAATGCCCATTGTGCCGCACCGGTCTGTCATGCCTCGCGCGTTGCGATGATGACCGGCGTTCATCCGGTCACATCGGGGATCTATAACAATCTGTTTGGCGCACACGGACCTCGTTGGCGAGATGAGTCTCCGGCGCTGCGGGATGCCATCGTGCTGTCCCAACACTTCCGCAACCACGGCTATCGTGCGGTTGGTGGCGGCAAAATTTTTCACACGCTGCAGTGGACACCCGGCGATTCCCAGAATGACCCCGAGGCTTGGGACGATTATCGCGGTGACCCGCTGGACCCGATTTCCGCCGACTGGCCACGTCCGGTGTTGACGCCGGACGCCGAGGCTGGTTTGACGCCTGGGCGGCCGCTTGGTCCAAGGCAGCTCTTCGGGGCTCAGCCACTGCAGGTTGCGGATCGCGAAACGGGGGATCACATGGTGGTCGATTGGGCAGCGGAACAGCTCGCCAAGCCTCAGGACAAGCCGTTGTTTCTCGCCGTTGGTTTGTTTCGGCCACACATTCCCTTTGAGGTGCCTCAGCGATACTTTGATCTGCATCCGTTGGAGGATGTGCAGTTGCCAGCTGTCTTGAAAGATGATTTAGACGATTCGCGTGCGCCTCAGCGACAGTCTTGGCATCGGTGGGTACTGGAGAACGATCAGTGGAAAGTTTTGATGCAGGGCTACCTCGCCAGCATCAGCTACGCCGATCATCAACTTGGACGGTTGCTCGATGCGCTCGACGCGTCGGCCCGAAAAGACGATACCATCATTGTGCTGTGGAGTGACCACGGATTTCACATCGGCGAGAAAGAGAACTGGGAAAAGTTCTGCTTATGGGACCAAACGACGCGTGTGCCGTTGTTTGTCCACGTGCCTGAAAAACGGCTGGATGGCGGCAGTGCGAACGGGCAAAGTACTCGGCAGCCAGTGACGCTGACCGATCTCTATCCGACGCTTTGCGAATTGACGGGAATCCCGATCCCGGCACAATGCGACGGGCTGTCTCTGGTTCCTCAATTGCGGAAACCGCAAACGCCAAGGCCCCGTTTGTCACTGACCTCCTATGCCTTTGGAGCAAAGCCGTCTCACGCCGTTTCGGACGCGCGTTATCGCATGATCCGTTATGCGGACGGGTTTGAAGAATTGTATGACCTGGAAGCGGACCCGCATGAGTTTCGTAACCTGGCGAGTGATCCGCAATTCGCCGAAACCAAGCAGAGGCTTGCCGAAGGGTTCCCCCGCACCGTCGCTCCACGACGGAAGGTGCCGACTGATTCCAAGTATCATCGCAAACGCTAGAACGGCTGCCCAATACGGGACCAGCCTGAGTTGCCAACGGGGTGCGGGAGCGTGACACTGTCATGTCGCCGATTAAGATGCCTCTCCACCGGCGACATTCCCCGCGTGCAAATTCTCAACCAGGAATCGATCGACTGGCTTAAAATGTATTAGGCTTGATTGCGGTTACCGCCTGAAGCCGCACGCTTGATAATGTCGTGCCACGCAATCGCTGCATGGCCGGTGACGGGACGACCAAGGAGTCGCTCCAGAACATCTTTAGCGGCTGAAGAATGCACGATTGTTGATACGGGGGGGTGATGCGCGTTCACAAAGTCATTCCTTTCCTCAGACGGTTTCTGGGCCAGATTGACGAGAAAAGTGAATTCGTTGTCGTCCATACTAGATTCGTAACTCGGGGAAATGGGTGGCGGGAGTAGCGTCGCTGCGTTCCAAAACAGATCGCTTTCGAGGCTTCGCTTTGTTGGCGGGAGAGATCGTCGATGCGTGGTGCGACGGGTTTAAGAATCTTCAATCAACCGGACCATCTCTTCTGGGAAATATCGCATCGGCCTGCCCATTTTGGGATCGCCAAGCTTGTTCACAAAAATGATTGCCGCAGTTGTCTCGGAGACCTTCTCCCAGGTGTATGCGTCGTTGCAAAATTTCTGCCCGACGGCCAAGCGTCCAAAACTGACTTCCGTACCGTCTTGCATTTCGCTGTTCAAAGCTGACTGGTTTTTCCGGTGCATGAATGGTCCTGTTGCCCCTCGCTGCAGTTCTCTTGGAGTCCAGGAAAGCTTACCAGTTAGTTGTTGCAGCCACTGTTTAGCCCCCCGAAATAATGGCCGTAAACTCGCGGAATTATTTCTCGCCAACCGATACAAGAGGGACTTTCAGCAACCTCGGACCGACCCAGGGGGGCGCACTGGGCACTGCATAGACTGGGTTTTCTCTGCTTCCCAACGCTTCATGCGGGGTAGACGCCACAACCTAGGCGAAAAAAATCGTTGGGTTTGGGGGGCTAGCCTTCGGCATGCTGGGTGCTAACGATCAAAGCGCATTCTGATGGTCGCATTCCAAACTGCCCGCAGGCTTGCGAAGAGCAGCAAAAAGAGTGCCATTGAGGTCGCGGCATGGGATCGGCGCCATACTTCTTCTGGGCTGGTTGTTGGTCGGCCAGCCACTGCTCGTTCATCGGGCAATTCCTGGTTCTTTTGGAGGGACGGCCGCCGGTGCGATTTGGCGTGCAGTACGGCTGAGTCGCTCAGGAGACCGCTTGGGCCGCGAGTCGCCGCATCGTTTTGTGCAGCAAAGAGTTGCATTGCTCTTTCGCTTGCCCGACAATGAGCGTCCCACCATCAGGGGCGATTGAGGACTCCGTCTGACCTCGCCCCGCCTTCCTCCTTCTTCGCATGCGATCTTCCGCCACGCGAGTTCTCTTCTGGGCTGAGTAGATGTACGACTCATCGCCACGATTCCAACGGCCGGTTCCTTATCCTTCAGCGCCGAGGCGAGACCCTCCAGCGCCAAGGCGAGTTTGGTTTCGTTCGTCGCCTGTCGACTCCGCGGATCGTGTTCCAGTATTTGGAGCCCTGCAATGACCAACCCACGTACTCCGTCCAACGCCACATGGTCGCACGCAACCTGCTCACGCCGTCTGGCCTTGCAGGCCGGGTCGATCGGGATTCTGGGTTTGGGGATGAATCATCTGACGGGCTTGCGAGCGGCCGACGCGAGCGAGACCGTATCGAGCGGGACCGCCAAGTCTTGCATTTTCATTTTCCTATCGGGCGGTTTGGCTCAGCATGAAAGCTTTGACATGAAGCCCTCCGCACCGGAAGATGTGCGGGGCGAGTTTCGCCCGATCGCGACGCGCACGCCGGGGCTGCAGATCTGCGAACATTTGCCGATGTTGGCCGAACGTAGCGAGATGTGGTCGCTTTGTCGCTCGTTGACCCATGGCTCGAATGAGCACTCGGCGGCACATCACATCATGTTGACGGGGCATTCACAGTTGCCGACCGGTTTTCGGCCGAACAGTCCCAGCCGATCCGATCGCGCATCGATTGCATCGATTGCCGGGTACGCCACTGCGGCACGCAACAATTTGCCACCCGCGGTCATGCTACCGGAGCGATTGGTGCACAATTCGGGACGAGTCATCCCGGGACAGCACGCGGGAGAAATGGGAAGCCAACACGATCCATGGCTGTTCGCAGCGAGCCCCTTTCACAACGCGGCCTACGGCGCCTATCCCGAATTCAGCTTTGACCACCAAGAGCGAGGCAAACCCGACGCGCGCATCTTTGAAAGCCCGCAATTGACGCTGCCGGAAGGGTTAGGGATGCGTGAGGTCACCGGGCGTCTGGAGTTACTGAAGACGCTGCGGCAACAACGTGTCGGGCTGGACCGTTCGGCACAAGTCGCCCAATTCGATCGCTTGCGCCAGGATGCCGTCTCCTTGCTGACAGAGTCGCGCGTTCACGAAGCTTTGGATGTCACCAACGCGGATGCTAAAACGCAAGACCGATACGGACGCAATTCTTTCGGCTGGTCGCTGTTGATGGCTCGTCGATTGGTTTCCGCGGGTGTCAATCTGGTTCAAGTCAACTTGGGCAACGATGAAACTTGGGACACCCACGGCAACGCGTTTCCCCATCTGAAGGATCAGCTGTTTCCGCCAACCGATCGCGCTCTGTCGGCGCTGTTGGATGATTTAAAAGCGAGTGGCGAACTGGATGAAACGTTGATCGTGATGGCTGGCGAATTCGGTCGTACGCCCAAAATCACACTGCTGGAAAAACATTACGACCTGCCGGGCCGTGACCACTGGGGCGCCGTACAGTCGGTCTTCTTTGCCGGCGGTGGGATTCGTGGCGGGAATGTGGTCGGCGAATCCGACGCCCATGCCGCCTATCCCGCCGAGACGCCGGTGACGCCAGAACACTTTGCGGCCACGATCTATAACGCGTTGGGCATCCCGCGGACCGCGGCATGGCTGGATGACGCCGATCGGCCACACCATATCTACCATGCCGATCCCATTCCAGGTTTAGTTTGATCTCCGACAGGTTCTCAAAATGCACCGCAGACAACCGCTGCAATTTCATCAAATCGGCCTGCTAGCCGGAGGCCCCGTCATGCTTCGTTCCCTGTTTTATGGTTGCGTGCTACTGGTCCTTGCGAGTCGGTACGTGGAGGCTCAGGTCACGTCAGTCACGCCTCGCTCGTGCACTCCGGGACAAACGACGCTCGTGACGCTCACCGGCAAGGGCTTGGATCCGTCATTACAACTCGCCCTGCGGCTGCCTGGTGCGAGCATTGAACTGCGGAGCGTCGAACCGACGCAAGCGACCGCCGCGGTCGCCTTGCCCGACGACGCCCCGCTCGGTCCCTTCGGGCTGTGGATCAGCCGTGCCACGGGGCCGCAGGAACCGCTGGCGATGTTGGTTGATCGGTTGCCTGTGATCATTGATAACGGTCACAACCATTCCACCACGGAGGCTCAACCGATCCAGCCTTCGTGTGTCATCGAGGGCCACTGCGAGCCATCACAGCGTGACGTTTATCGACTGACCGTGATGCCTGGCCAACGGCTTGCCTTCGAAGTCCACACGCAAGCGATTGGATCGAGTGTCGATCCGGTGTTGCATCTGATCGATGCCGAAGGCCGGACGCTGCACTTGGCCGATGACGATGCGGTGGGGCCCGATTGTCGCTTCAGCTACCACTTTGAATCGGCCGGCGATGTTTGGCTGGAGGTGCACGATAACCGTTTCGCGGCGGGCGACTACTTGCTCCGCATCGGCGATTTTCCGATCGTGACGCATGCCTATCCCCTGGCGGTCAAACGCGGAGAAAAAACGACGATCCACTTTGCGGGAAACGATGCCCTGGACACCGAAGAACACGTCATCGAGATGACCAGCCCGGCAGGCGTTGCGACGCGGAATGTCCCGGCACGCTTGAAGGGGGGACGCGACGCAACGTGGTTACCGATCGGCATCCGCGACCATCCGCAGTGGCGGGAAACGGATGCCGGCACGCCGCCTCCGCTCGCCTTGCCTGTCAGCCTTCACGGTCGTTTGCAGCAGTCGAGCGAACGCGATGTTTTTTCGTTACAGGGAACGCAAGGGCAAGCCATCCGCGTGTCGTCCCACACGCGGGATTTTGGTTCTCCCGCAATGCTGGAAATGCAATTGTTCAACGCTCAAGATAAGAAGTTGGCGGAGACCAAGGTCTCGCAAGCCGATCAATCGAGCTTTGCCTACACGTTCCCCGACGACGGAAGCTACCGCCTGGAGGTTTCCGACTTGCTCCAACGAGGCGGCGAGCCGTTTGGTTACTGGGTGGAGGTTACGCCGACCGGAACCTTCTCGCTGTCGCTGAAACCCGATCCCAAAACCCGCCAACAATTTGCCATCGAAGCGTCCCACGGGGCCGGTGCGGTCGATTTGCAAATCGAGCGATTCGGTTACGACGGCCCGATCGAGCTGTCCTTGCCCGAAGGCAGCGAAGGCCTGCAGTTGCTGAATCCGTTGATCCCCACCAAAGCCAACGCGGCGCGGCTATTCTTTTGCGCCGACGCAACCTGGAACGTTGAATCGGTTCAGACGACCAGCTTGCTGGGAACGGCCACCGAGTCGCCTCATCACCGCGTTCTGCTGAACAGCGATTCGTTGCATCACCTGAAAAAACCATTTCTGCTGGTTCCGCCCGCATGGAACGGAGGGGTCTTGCAGTTCGCCGGAGCCCCAGCGGTGGAATCACCCCTGGCACTGCAGCCCGAGGCACCGCTGCAGTTCGCGCGTGCGACGAAGACCCATTCGGCGACGCTGCTGCTGAAACGAAACGCAAAGGAATTTAAGGAACCGGTGACGCTGCTCGGTTCGGAGCTGCCAGCCGGCTGGAGCATGTCGGTCAAAGCGGACAAGGACCGCTACGTGGCAACTTGGACGCAAGCCGATTCCGCGGATACGGAGCCCGAGGCGCTGACAATTCAAGCGTTTACCGAATTCCAGAACCGCGGACGGCTGGAAACGGTCAAGCTGCCGATCGAATGGTTCGATCCGGTCAAGGTGACGCTGTCTGACTCCCAGCGGTGGATCGCCGGGGAGACCGTCACGCTGATTGCCAAGGTGACCCGTCAGGGAAACGACGCACAGCCGGTAAATCTAACCTGGGAATCGCTTCCCGATGGCGTTTCGGCGCCCGAGACGGTGGTGGTCGCCGCGGACCAGTCGACAGTTGAACTGGAGCTGAAGATTGCGAAGGATGCGGAGGCGCTCGATGCGCACTCGCTGCGTCTGCTGGCCAACAGTCGCCACGCCGGGAACGACTTGTCGGTCGCCTCGAACGCGATTGAGGTCTCCGTTATCCCCACGCCGGCGAAGCTGGAGGTTTTTCCGCCGCGGGTTCTGCTCCAGGGTCCCCGGGCGCGACGTCGGTTGGTGGTGACCGGCGTGGACGCCCATGACGCGGCACGTGATTGGACGCGTGAGACGCAGATGCGGAGCGCCGACCCTTCGATCGCCAGCGTCACCGACGGGATCGTATGGCCCCATGCGAACGGCGACACCGAGATTATTCTCACCGCGGGGGACATCCAAACACGGCTGCCGGTCCGTGTGGTCGAGTTTGCATCGAAATCGCCCATCGCTTTTGAATCCGAAGTCTTGGTGGCGTTGTCCAAGCAAGGCTGCAACTCCGGTGCATGCCACGGTTCGCCCAGTGGGAAAGGCGGCTTTCGGTTATCGCTACGAGCCTTTGACCGGAAGCTCGATGAGTTAACGCTGATTCGTGAAGACTATGGCCGCCGCGTGAACACGCTTGATGCCGCGGCGAGTTTACTGTTGCTGAAACCGACCATGAAAGTCGCTCATGGTGGCGGGAAACAGTTGCACGCCGACGACGACGCCTATTCCATCCTTCGTGATTGGATCGCCGAGGGTGCCCACGTCGACCCGCCACAAACGGCTCGTTGCGAAAAACTGGTCGTCTATCCCGATCAGAAGCGAGTGCTGTCGTTGGTTGGCGGAGGCCAACAGTTGTCAGCGGTAGCCCAATTCGGCGACGGAGCGGAACGCGATGTTTCTCATTTGGTCGCTTATGAAAGTTCCAACACCAACGTCGCGACGGTCGACCAACACGGCTGGGTGACGCCCCATCGTCAGGGCGAAACGGTGATCTTGGTCCGTTACCTCGAGCACATTGAATCGGTGCCGCTGATGTTTGTTCAGACTGACGACGAGTTTCAATGGCGAGCGCCGCCGTCTCAGAACTACATCGACGAACTGGTCAATGCCAAGCTGCAGCAGCTGCAATATCTGCCGTCGGACCCTTGCAGCGATGCCGAATATGTCCGGCGAGTCCACTTGGATTTGATCGGACTGCTGCCAACGGCCGAGGAAGCCCAGGCATTTTTAGCGGACGCTCACCCCGAGAAACGCAAGCACCTCGTGGATGACCTGCTCGAGCGTCAGGAATACGCCAAATTTTGGGCACTCAAGTGGGGTGATCTGTTGCAGATGACTCGTAACTTGGTGGGCGAGGAAGGGGTGTACAAGTACCATCGCTGGCTGGAGCAATCGTTGCGTGACAACATGCCGTACGACCAGTTTGCCAAGCAATTGTTGACCGCGACGGGCAGCACGTTGTCCAATCCCCCTGCCAATTTTTATCGCACGGCGACCGACATGAACGAATGTGTCGAGACGATCTCGCAGGTCTTTCTGGGAGCACGGTTGCAATGCGCGAAATGCCATAACCATCCGTTTGAACGTTGGACACAGGACAACTACTACGGACTGGGAGCGTTCTTTCATCGGGTGGCGAGACGCGATACCGGACGGCCTGGCGAGATGTTCGTTTACAGCGTCAACACCGGGGATGTCATTCATCCTCGCACGGCCGAAAAGATGGCACCCTGGTTGCCTCAGACGGGAAGTCTCGACATGGCCGACGAGACGATTGCGGATGGTCGTGATCGTCGGCAGCGGTTTGCCGAATGGCTGGTCGATCCGGCAAATCCGTATTTTGCACGAATCGAAGCGAACCGCATCTGGAGCCAATTGTTTGCTCGCGGCATTGTCGATCCGATTGATGACTTTCGTGACTCCAACCCGCCGAGCAACGGACCGTTGCTCGATGCATTGGCCGACGACTTTGTCGGCAGTGGGTATGATCGGAAACATCTGCTGCGGACGATTCTTGCCAGCCAAACGTACCAGGCTAGCTATCGGACAAACGAATCCAATCAGGTAGATACCCTTTACTTTTCGCATCAAGAACCGCGATTATTGAGCGCCGAGCAATTGCTCGATGCGATCAACAGCACGCTGGGGCTGACACAAACCTTTGGCAGCTTGCCGGTTGGGACGAAGGCAACGCAATTGCCCGCGCCCGACATCATCGCCGTCGATTTCCTGAAAGTGTTTGGTCAACCCGAACGAAGTACCGTATGTGCTTGCGAACGGGTTGAGGATTCCAACCTTGGGATGGCGATCGAACTGTTTAATGGCTCGACGATTCATCAAAAACTGCGAGACCCCAACAACCGTTTTCGAAAGTTGCTTGCCAACGGCCGATCGATCGAGCAGACGGTCCGTGAACTGTATTTGGCTGCCGTTTCTCGGCCCCCCTCCGAACAGGAACTGCGAGTGGCGCTGGCCCACTGCAGCGAACGCGAGGGACCGGCGGCGGGGCTGGAAGACGTCTGCTGGGCACTGTTCAACACCGATGAATTTTTGTTCCAGCATTAAGCATTCACAGGCCAGCCCCTCGCTGCCTTCGAGTCCGCACAACAGGCCAGGATATGATGCCCTCCTTACGATCGCTTTTTTTCTGCGGGATGATTTGCGTTGGCAATTGGACCGCCGCCGCGGAACCTGCCGCGTTCTCGCGCGACGTCGCTCCGATCCTCCGCGATCATTGCCTGGCATGTCATGGACCACAGAACGCGGAAGGGGGGTACCGTGTCGATTCTTACGAGCAATTGATCATCGCGGGCGATTCGGATGAGGCCCCGATCGCGTTGGAGGCGGGGCAGAGTAGCGAGTTGTTACGGCGTTTGACGTGTGATGAATCGGAGCGGATGCCCGCGGAGAGCGAACCGCTGACACCGGAGCAAATTGCGATCATCAGGTCTTGGATCGAAGCGGGTGGCAAGTTCGACGGTAGGGAACCCGGCGACACCTTGGCGGTCGTGATTCCCGCGGCCACCTATGCCGCTCCGCCAACGCATTACGCGCAGCCGATTCCGATCACCGCGGTCTGTTTTTCCCCATCGGGTGAGGAGTTGCTGGTCGGCGGCTATCACGAGGTCACGGTCTGGAATATCGAATCGGCCGAGTTGGTTCGGCGGATTCCGAATCTGGGCCAGCGTATTTTCTCGCTCACCTTTTCGCCCGATCAGCAAACGCTGGCGGTCGGCTGCGGCGAACCGGGCCGTAGCGGCGAGCTGCGATTGGTCGATTTCGCGTCCGGGGCCGTGACCGGGGTGATCGCCCGAGTCGACGACGTGGTGCTCGATGCCGCGTTCCGCCCCGAAAGCCGTCAGCTTGCCGTCGCTTCGGCAGACGGTTTGATTCGCATTTTCGATCTCGAAACATTGTCGGAACTCCACTCGATGGCCAGCCACGCCGATTGGGTCAACGCGCTTGCCTGGAGCGACGACGGCAAACGACTCGTTTCGGCCAGCCGCGACAAAACGGTCAAGGTGTTTGACGGAGAAACGGGCGATCTGCTGACCAGCTACGCCGGACACCAAGGCTCGGTCCACGGCGTGACCGTCTTGGCCGATGGCAAGCAGGCGGTTTCGGCGGGCGCCGACCAGAAACTGCATCGGTGGAACCTCGACACCGCCAAACGCGCCGCTGAACTGAATCTCGGCGCCGGGGCGTTCAAGCTCGTTCGTGCGGGCCGTTCCATCTTCGTGCCCTGCGACGATGGATCGGTGCGGCACATTTCTGCTGGCGACAGTAAAGCGGCAGGTAGTTTTCAGGGCCACGGCGATTGGGCGTTGTCGACCCATGCCGACCCGCGCGGCAAACGAGTCGCCAGCGGGGCGTTTAATGGCGAGGTCCGTGTCTGGAACCTTGATGATGGGCAACCAATCCAAACCTGGATCGCGCAGCCCTAAAAACGAATCGCTCGAAGACCACTAACTTACCGACTACTAACTTACCGACTACTAACTTACCGACTACTAAAATAGCGACGTGATCGGCTGGCCTTCGGCCAACAGATTGTATGGGCGATTTTGCCGATCGGTGGCCTGCAAGTCGTCAATACCCATCGCGTGGTAGACTGTTTTCGCAATGTCCGCTGGGGTGACGGGGTTGATCGCGGGGTATTCGCCCAGACGATCGCTGGCGCCGAACACTTGGCCACCCTGGATCCCGCCGCCAGCCATCAGCACACTTTGGCAGTGTGTCCAGTGATCGCGACCGGCTCCATTGACGCCGCCTGAACGTGGATCTCCGATCTTCGGTTTACGTCCCATTTCGCTGTTGACCAACACCAAAGTTTGTTCCAGTAAACCCCGTTGCTGGAGATCTTCTAACAAAGCGGAATAGGCCTGATCGAATTCAGGCAAGAGATCCTCCTGCAGGCATTTGAAATTATTGCCGTGGGTATCCCAACTCCCGCCACTGCGACACTTCTTTTTCAGCGAATCATTCCCCTTCCAGAACACCGTCACGAAGGGGACTTCGGCTTCGACCAAACGGCGAGCCATCAGCAGACTCATCGCGTTCACCGATGTGCCGTAGCGATTCCGTGCCGCTTCGGGTTCGCTTTGGACATCAAAGACCTCGGTGGCTTTGGACGACAGCAGCAGATCGAGTGTCCGCTGTTGGTGCTGCTTCCAGGTGCGTTCGGATTCGTAGTGTTCAAAATCACGACGAGCCACATCGAGTTTCTGTAGCAGTTGTTGCCGTGAGCGTAGCTGATCGGCCGTCACATCGCCCGTCAAGACTAACGCGGGAGCCTGGAACTGAAGCGGTTGATCGGGGGAACCGTTGACATACAGCGGATCGTGTTCGACACCCAGTCGCGCCGCAAACTGGCCAGGCCGAGTGTAAGGCAAGCGACTCGGTTTGTGAGGCAAAGTGATCGCACCCGGCAGCGTCGACTGTCCGCCGCGACGCATGGCAACAACGGAACCGACAAACGGCCAATCGTCGGGATACGGGCGGCGGTCATTGCCTTGGGTTTTAAAAGTCGTATCAGGAACGTGACCGGTGAGATTGTAGTAGTAACCCGCATGATGGTCGTTCGTGTTGACGGTGCTGCCGACCGATCGAATCACGGCCAGATGGTGGGCTTGTTGCGACAGCAGCGGCAAGTGCTCTGACAACTGGATGTTCGGTGCCGACGTTTGGATCGACGAGAACGGTCCGCGGTACTCCGCGGGAGCGTCCGGTTTCATGTCCCAGGTATCAATGTGCGACGCGCCGCCGCAAAGAAAAAACAGGATCACCGATTTGGCTTTGCCGAATCCGGTCGGATTGGAGACTTCCGCGGCTTGCAGCGGCCGAGGCGTGCCAAAGGGAAATCCGGCGATCCCGCTGGCCGAAGCCACCAAGAAAGCCCGACGGCTGGGCGACATTCTCGAGCGATTACGGATCAAGCCATCTTGTGGCGACTGGTAGCGATTCATCCTACACCTTTCATTCAGAAGCGTTTTCTTCGCCATGGTGATGTGAGTGCATCTTCTTCAGATGCGCCGGCAATTCGTAGTCCCCGGCCCGGAGAAAGGCGAGCATGTCGAGGATCTCCTCGCGCCGGAGCACATCCAGTAAGCCGCTGGGCATGGAGGAGACTTGCGAAGCCACCTTTGCCTCCACGGAGTCTTTCGCAAGCCGTTCGACGGCTTGAGGATTCAGCAAGTTGGTGATCACGTTGTAATACTGTGCATCCTCGCTTGCAATCAAGCCGGCCAGCACGCGTCCATCGTCCAGAACGAACTGATGGGTCTGGTATTTCTCGTGAACCTTTGCCGACGGTTCCAGGATCTGTTTGAGTAACTCATGGTCGTTGTACTGCTTGACGGTCGTGCTCAGGTCGGGGCCCAGGTTGACGCCGTGGCCCGCCACCACGTGACACTGATTACAGCTCGCTTTGACGAACGCCTGCATCCCGCGAGTGACCGAAGCCTCGGTGGATTCAATTTTCAAATCCTTAAAATCGGCGATCTTCCAAGCCTGGACGATTTTTGGCTGGCTGGCTGCTAACAATTCCGCTGCGTGCCGCGAATCGCGACCAACCGCCATCACGCCATTCATCACTACCCAGTGCCCAGGAAAGGTACACACATACGGATACAGTCCCGGCTCGGTGGGAGCTTGAAAACGCAGCACGTGGACCTGCGTCTTTCGCGTTGGCCCGATCAACGGCGAAGCGTGCAAGATCAGCTCACGTTTGGAAGCGGGAATAAAATCGCCTTCCGCATTCTTGGGATCCTTGGCCATTTCATTGGCTGCCATGCCCACTTCCGCCAATGCGCCGGGCTGGAGTAGCACAAGGTTGTGGTCGGTAGCGTCGGGGTTCATGAAAACCAACTTCACCGGTTGCCCCGCGGTAACGGAAAACTGCTGGACAGTGAACAGCATCTGCTCGGGAACGCAACTGATGGTGAGTCTCCGCACATCCGGTTGCTTATCAAACGTCGCCTCGGCACCACGGGCCTTCGGTTCCTTAAGTGCACTTTGACGCTGCGCCTGCTTCAGCTTTAGCGCCACGACCGAGTTCGGGTCCTCTGCCCAGAAGGGACGGAGCGTCTTCGATCCGAAAGCGGTGCGGATGGCATACGTCAGGTGTTTATCGTGTGGGTGGCGGAAAATCTCCAGCAGGGTATTGAAGGCCTCGCCGGAGCCGATGTAGCTCGCCGCGATGGCAGCTTCCATGCGCACCAAGCCTTTGGGGTCGTTAACCGATTTGCGCAACCACTGCGTGGCGTCGGGCATTGCTTGGTGCCAATACCGCAGTTGCTGCGTCGCCGCGGCCCGGGCATGATGGTTTTCACAGCTCAGCAGCTCCCGCAAAAGATCCAAGTTGACCGCGTCGATGTTGCGATAGGTCCACAGGGCTTCGGTTTGATGATGCCGATAGCGAGGATCCGTTCGGTCTAACGTCGCGACCCAGCGATCAAGCGCCGCGCGGACCCGCTGTGGCTCACGTTCGCGCAACTCACGTTTCACCCAGTAGCGATAGCGATACTCAGGACGTTTCAAGATCTCCAGCAGATCGTCAATCGGAGCTCCCGCAATCTTGGGTGGCTGCTGCAGCGGATGATCCTTCGCCACCACTCTCCAAATGCGTCCCGAATGGCGATCACGGCGGTCGTCTCGCAAGGAATACTGCGCATGTCCCTTGATGGGATTGTACCAATCGCAAATGTATAACGCCCCACGTGGGCCGAACCGCATATCGACCGGAATGAAGCTGAGGTTTTTGGCGAAGATCAAGTCAGTGACGTATTCTTCGTCGAATCCATATTCCGATTCCACCCAGCGATGGATCTCGATCCGATTGGTCGGCTTGTAGCGGGCCTTTAAAAAGTTTCCCCGCATCGATTCTGGGAAAGTTGCAAAGTCGACGAATTCTTGGCCGCAAGTTCCGGAGTAAGCTTGCAAGCCGTCAGGACGCGGGTGCTGCAAGGGATAGGGGGGGTCGAGTGCATGAAAAGCGGCGGCAAAAATGGGATGGCTGGCCATGTGCCGCCCCCAATCATCAAAGGTAACTCCCCAGGGATTCGTACTCGGATACGTGCCAAAACTGGTCAGCCGATGTTTGCGAGGTTCAAACCGATACCAGCCGCTGTTCTGTTGTCGCACCGGACCATACGGGGTTTCAATCTGGCTGTGAAGAAAAATGGAATCACGGAACAACAGGTCGCCATCGGGCGTCCAGGTAAAATCGTGCAAGGAATGATGGGAATCCTCGGTCCCGAATCCGGTCAACACCCGGCGTCTCAAATCGGCCCGGCCATCCCCATCGGTGTCCTTTAGAAATGTCAGATGCGGTTGCTCTGAAACATACAAGCCTCCGTCACCGAACTCGAACGATAACGGAATGTGCAGGTTGTCCGCAAACACCGACGACTTGTCAGCTCGTCCGTCGCCGTCGGTATCTTCGAGGATCACAATTTTGTCGTTCGGCTCGTTGCCGGGATAAACATGCGGGTAGGTGGTCGAGCAACTGACCCACAATCGGCCCTGACTGTCCCAACGCATCTGAATCGGCGCCGCGAGGTCTGGGAACTGTTCCTCGCCGGCGAATAAGTTCACTTCAAATCGCGGATCGACTTGAAAGGCGGCCTGTTCGTCGGCAGCCGTCATCCATTGATTGGCTCCGCGACTGGCCTGCGCCTGCGGCAACGGCGGGGCGTTGGAATCATCGATGGTCGGCGGGACTCGTTTGTCAGCGGCTAAATCCCAGATTCGACGGTCGCGATTGGCCGCCAAAATCTCGAAGTTTCGCATCGCCGGCAAAAAATCCAGATAGCCATAACTCTTGCGGCGGTCTCCGGTGTAATAGAATGTGTTGACCGGCCGGTAACGTCGTTGGTACTGCCGATTCTTGTCGATAACGGTTTCGCGAATCTGGTCGTTAACGGATGATTCCACTGACTGACCGAATAGACCTTGAAACAGCGTCTGGCCAAGCAATCGGTAGCCGGGCTCGGTTAAGTGTACGCCGTTGAACGTCAGATCATTCTCGACCGCCGCGAGTGCCGGCTGTAGGGGCGTGAAAAGATCGACGAAACCGACTTGCTGTTGTTTGGCGACCGTGCGAATCGCCTCGGCATACAAGGCGATGTTTCGATTGTTTCGATCCGCCGCCGCAATTCCCGCAACGTTCTCGTTGGGAATCGGAGAAAGCAGCACGATTTGCGGACCGTGCTGGCCGTTGTAGGCGTTGGCCTGTGTCGTCTGGACGAACCGTGTTAACGAAGCTTTGAATGCGGCGATCCCCTCGGGTCCATCGAAGGATTCATTGAACCCAAACGCAGCGATAACAATATCGATTCTCTCGTAGCGCAGATGCTGGTGGAGGTCTGCAAAGTTGGCTGGGCGTGGTTGCAACTCGGGAGTGTCGGCAGGCCAAGCCAAATTGCGGATCACAATCTGCGTCCCCGCGTGTGCCTGCTGGAGCATCGTTTCGAAATATCCGAAATGCTGCTCTCGTTCGAGCAACGTGTTGCCGATCAGTGCGACGCGCGCATCTGGCTTAAGCTCCAATGGCAAGCGGGTCGGTACTGCTGCAGTCGGTTCGGGCCGGGGCGCGGTTTGTTGGTAGATGCCGAAGGGCAGGAAATCGGTATCATCCGCTGCCGCCGACCGCTGGGGGACTTGAGCCTGCGCGACGCTGCCGCAGAAAGGAAAGCGGAGAGGAAACAGGTGCAGCGATCCGAACAGGACCAGCCAAGCGACTGTGAACAGTCCAGACAGCGGGGGGCGCCGGCGGGAAGGGAGGCAGGCAGCGGAGAAGATCTTCATAACGGCAGGGCAGGGCGCGAGGAGGAAGCGGGACCGAGTTCCCCGCCGAAAATCTTTTCCGGAAATGCAGCAATGCACACGCGGTTGCGCCTTACCTGTGACGGCGTCGAGGGGACAACCGCCGCCAACGGAAGTGAAGTTGCGGCCAGCGGTGCGTGGGGCAACCCGAGGCAGGGACTCGGAGGGGCTTTATTCTAACAGATCGGCGGAGCGGAAAGGAAACGTTGTTTTACCTTGCTCTGCTGGGGATGGTTCCTCACTGCGGCGAGCGAATGGGGGCTGGCGATGAGGCCCGCATCCGGACGGGCAACAGCTCTTGTCCGAGCCTGTGCTTCCGGCCCCTTTTGAATCGCTCGTTGATCGGCATATGAGTTGCACTGATTGAGTAGAAACGAAGTGACGACTAGCAACTGCTGACTGCTGGAGGTTTGCGGCATGGTCCGCGGGGCCTCACGGCGAGGGCATGCCGCTAATTTTTTTTGCCGACAACCCGTTGAACTGGAGTCGACCGATGCACTTGAAGACACTGCTACAAGGAATAGGCCTTGGCGCCGGCCTGATGTACCTTTGGGATCCGCAGCGAGGGCGGCGGCGAAGGGCGGATATCCTTGACCAAGTGGACCATGCAAAACACTGCGTGGAAGATTTCGCCGATAAGGCTCAGCGGGACTTCGGCAACCGCGCGTCGGGGGTTGCTGCGGAAGCGTCCGCGATGTGGAAATGCAAAGAGACCGATGACCGTGTGCTAAGCGAACGTGTGCGGAGCAAATTGGGGCGTTATTGCTCACATCCGCACGCCATCACGGTTCAAGCGGAGGACCGTCACGTGCTGGTCAGCGGGCCCGTTTTGGCAGACGAAGCCGACGGGCTGATGCACGCCATACGGCGCGTTCGCGGGGTGCGTTCGGTGGAGGATCGGCTGGAGCGTTTTCAAGAAAGGGGCGATGTTGCTGCCCTGCAGGGTGGTCATGCACCGGTCGGCGAAGCGCCTGCGTTCATGCAAGACAACTGGTCACCAGCGACCCGCGCGGTCGCTCAACTGGCAGGGATCGGTCTGATGTCCAATTGCTTGGCTCGGCGAAACCTGACGTCGATGTTGCTGGGCACCGCCGGCTTCGGGTTGTTTGTGCGAGCGACCACGAACCGCAGCATCGGCGAACTTGCCGGGACGGCTAGCTGCCCTCAGCCGATGCGATTGCAGCGGTCTGTCACGATCCACGCTTCGCTGGAAAAGGTGTGGGACTTTCTGTCGGATTTCCAGCAAGTCGGTGCTTTCATGCCGAGCGTGCGTGAGGTGCATGATTTGGGCAACGGCCATTACCGGTGGAGCATGCAGTTGCCCGGCGGGAAAGACTTGCAGTTGGAGGAGAAGGTCACCGAGTCGATTCCTCAGGAACGGTTGACCTGGAAAAGTGTTCCGGACTCGCCGGTCGCGTATCACGGCACGGTCACTTTGCAACAGGAGCAAGAGGATGTGACACGGGTGAATGTGGACCTGCATTACACGCCGCCTGGAGGTTCTTTAGCGTCCGGCATGGGATCGTTGTTTGGCGTCGACGCGGAGAGCAAATTCCAAGAAGCCGTAATGCGGATCAAGCCTTTCCTGGAGACCGGACACGCGCCGCGCGATGTCAAGACGCCGCAGCACAGTGGCCAGCCCGAACAGACGGGCGGAGCATGAAGCGTTGCTCGTTTTTATACGACCGATACAGGAGTCAATTTGATGGCCGGTAAAACACAAGCGAATCGACAAGACGTGATGGTCGACGTGGGGGAAGTCTCGCTGGAAGGGACACTGACGATGCCTTCGGACGCAAGCGCGGTGGTCGCGTTTGCTCACGGAAGTGGCAGCAGTCGGTTCAGCTCACGTAACCAATTCGTGGCCGAGCAGTTGAATAAAGGTGGCTTGGGGACGTTGCTGTTCGATTTGTTGACCGCGGATGAGCACCGCGTCGATCGCCTGACATCGGAACTGCGATTCAATATTCCGATGTTGGCGCGGCGTTTAGCAGGCACCGTCGATTGGCTTGGCAGCCAACAGGCAACTGCGGGTTTACCGATCGGACTGTTTGGTGCCAGTACAGGTGCCGCCGCCGCGTTAATGGTGGCTGCTGATCGGCAGGACCGTGTAGGGGCAGCCGTTTCGCGGGGAGGCCGCCCGGACCTAGCCGGTGAAGCATTGGAACGCGTCAAGGCGCCGACCTTGCTGTTGGTCGGTGGCGAAGACCCCGTTGTGTTGGATCTGAATCGCAAAGCCTGCAAGGCGTTGAACGTGGAGCACCACATTGAAGTGATCCCTAACGCAACGCACCTGTTCGAAGAGCCGGGCACGCTGGAGCAAGTCGCCCGGTTGGCTCGTAGTTGGTTTCAGCACTACCTGATCGACAAGAATCGCTTTGACGTTCCACCTTTTGAGAGGTTGCCTTCCGATGACATCACTATTTCAAAACCGCGCTGACGCGGGAAAAAAACTGGCGGAGGATCTGCTGCCTTGGGCCGATCAGTCACCGATCATCCTGGCGCTTCCGCGGGGCGGCGTTCCGGTCGCGTACGAGGTTGCCAAACGCCTGCGTGCTCCCTTGGATGTTTTTGTCGTTCGCAAAGTCGGCGTGCCGGGACACGAGGAATTGGCGATGGGCGCGATTGCTAGTGGGGGCATTCGGGTCATGAACGAATCGGTGATGCGGCAACTGAATATTCGCGAACCCGTTTTTGCCGCCGCTGCCAATCAGGAACTGAGAGAATTGACCCGTCGCGAAGCGGAGTATCGGGCAGGACGCACCAAGCCTGTCATTGCGGGCCGAACTGTGATCTTGGTCGATGACGGACTAGCCACGGGATCGACGATGCGAGCGGCGGTGGAAGCGGTTAATACGCAACAACCCAAAATGTTGATTGTCGCCGTGCCGGTGGCGGCGAAAAGCACCTGCGATGAGCTCAGCGAAGAGGCCGACAGAGTGATCTGCCATGCCACTCCCGAGCCATTCCGTGCAGTGGGAGTCTGGTACGAGAATTTTTCTCAAACGACCGACGCCGAAGTCAAAGAGTTGTTACGACTAGCCGCTCCCGAAGTTGCTCGTAGCGGTGACTCGTCCGCTTGAGACACAGTGGCCGACGTCGACTCGATTCCATCCGCGACCCGGCCTTATGGCTTCGCTCGCGTTCCGGAGTTATGCGGCCGGTCGGCGCGAATCCCGCGTTGCCGAGGGAACGATTCGCCTTCGGCATTTACCGCGTGGACTGTGGAGTCGTTTGACGTGGCGGCTTCCATCACCGTCTCGTTGGAAAGCGAGCCGGGAGCGGGACTTGCCAAAGCAGTCGAAGTGGCTGCCGCCGGTCCATCGGATGTCCGTGGCGAACGAGCTTTGAAAAATCGCCCCAATGGCCCGGCCAAGATCGCGGGAAAAAACAGCAAATCGCCGACCAACGCTGCTAACAGCATCATCAACATCAGCGTGCCGAAACGTTGTGTCGGCGTGAACGAACTGAGAGCAAACACGAACAACCCCAAGCCTCCGACGATCGTCGTTTGCGTCATCGCTGGCCCCACACGCCGATAAGTAGCGCGGATCGCCTCGAGGCGGTTCATCCCGGCATCCAAGTTTTGCCGGAACCACGTCAGGAAGTGGATCGTGTCGTCGACCGCGACTCCCATTGCCACCGAAGCGGTCATCATGGTCCCGATGTCGATCTTGACGCCCAAGTGACACAGCAAGCCGAAGACGACCGCGACGGGGAAAATATTGGGGATCATGGCAACTATCCCGGCCGCGAATCCATAACCCAAGTTGCGCGGCCGCAGCCATTCAAATGGCATGCTTCCTGGATTGAGCAACACCGCCATCACCACGGCGATCAGCACAAACGCCCACGCGATCGATTCAACCAAGCTGTTCAGCAGAGTGCGTTGCGCTTTATAGACCACCGGAATCACACCGGTGTAGACGACTTGCACCGGTCCCGCATTCTCGGACACCGGAATCTCGTCCACGATCGTGGGGATGGCACGGTCAAAGGGTACGTTGCGGACATCGACGACATTCTGTGCGTGTTGTTGGATGAACGGCACATCGTAGTCGCCATGGTCGCGGAGCAAGATCACGAGGTCGGCGGCGGCAAGTTGTTCGCCCCAACGTTCGTCGTTGCTTTTCCCTGACAGTGAACCGGCGGCCGGGTCATGCCAGAAGACTCTGGTGCGAGCGTGATTCCGCAGCAATTCCGCGAGGGCCGTTTCGTAGATCGCCCGCTGGTCGATCTTGTCCGCTTCGTCCGGTTGGTCCGCGGCTCGCAAAATCGGTTCGGTTCCCAGGCTGGCTGGTTGGCCACGTCCCAGCACAACCACATTCTGTTTCGAATCTTCTCTAGCGGCTAACTGGTCGGCCACCTCTTCGTCGGTGCGGTAAGCCTCCAGCACCGGCTCGACCGCTTCACGCAGTTCATAAATGAACCGACCATAGTCGACGTCGGACAAAGCGCTGACGCGGAGGCTGATCCGATACAAATCACTGTCGGTGAACGGTCCGGCGTTTTCGGTGCGAAAATAATCGGTCTGTTTCAGCTCGCTTCTCGCCGCCGTCAATTCTTGGTCAAAGCGATAGCGAGTGGGGCTGTGGTCACGATTGGACGGATCTGGCAACTCGGGGAGAAAGGTCGCCGTACTCATCGCGCGGCCCACGATCCCCAGTCCTCGTTCTCCAAAGGCCTGTTCGACAACGGTTTGAATTCTGGAAACGGCCTCAACCCGTTCCAGCATGTTCATCGTGCGAGGCACCTCGGCGTCTGTGTCATTCGTCGGCTGAGCTTCCGATGCCGGCATGCGGACCACCAATTCCATCGGCACCAATTTACCGAAGTGGTCCTCCAGCCAAGCGTAATCGCTGATGATGCGAGATTCGCTGCTGAATAGCTTCAGCAACTGGACGCTGGTTTGAATCTTGAACAGACCCAGAGTACACAGCAGCAAACCGACCACCGAGACGAACGTCACCGAGCGATAATGCCCGACAATCCAGATACCAACGGCGTGCCAAAAACGGCCCAACACGCCGCCATCGCCGATGTCTTCATTTTTGGCTTTTTCCCGGGCCTTTAGCTTCGGAACGAATGTTTCCAAAGCGGCCGGTAGGTAAGCAAACAAGATCGCCACGGTGCTGATGACGCCAATGGCGGAGAACAAGCCGAACTTACGGATCGGGGTGATATTGCTGGTGTACAACGACATCAAACCGATTGCCGTGGTGACAGCGGCCAGCGTGCAGGGGATCAACGCATGCTTTAATGCTCGCCCGGCGGCCCCTGTCTGCCCGCGCGATTCGACTTCGTCGCGATAGTAATTTACAACGTGAATGGCGCCCGATAATCCCAGCACATAGACCAACGACGGCATGCTTAACAGGATCGCGTCGACCGCCGTTCGACTCCAACCCACAAACGCCATGCCCATCACCGCCGACAGTCCGCCGACGACAAACACCATCACGGTGACCTTGAGGCTTCGGAAACAGATGTAGGACAGCCCGAAACCGAGCAACACGCTGTAGCCGATCAGCCGCACCAGCGTGATCGTCCCTTCCTCATCGATCGTCACGTTATCGACAGGGGGTCCACCAAGCCGTAGCGGCGGCCGTCCCGTGATGCCAATTTTTTCGGGCGTGTTGAACGGCGGAGGCGCCGCCGAAGGAACCGGTGCGGCCTCCAACCCCGACTGTTCCGCGAGTGCCAACAAGCGGCCTCGTGGCCCCCCCATCACGCCGCGTCCCACAACGTACGGCAGATTGCGTTCGCCCAATTCCGTTAGCGTTACCATCACCGTCGTCAGCGGCGGAGGTGGTTCGATCGCCACTGCATCAAAGACCCGATACCAGGCCTCGGATTGTCGCTTTGTGTCGGCTTCCACCAACGCGGCGAGCTGGCCGTCGAATTCCTCCGCAACGAGCTCGTCAATCGCGAACTGCAGCTCGGTCGTCAAATCGTCACGCACCGCGCTGGAATCGTCTTCGGCGATCAGTTCCTCAAACGCCTTGGCGGTCCAAGGAAATTCGTGCGGCACGGGAGGGGCGAACAGCGTTCCCGTTAGGCGTTCGATAGCCCGTCGCTGTGCCACGCGAGGTTTCAGCGAAGGGTCGGTTAAATCGACCGGCCACAAGGGTCCTCCCTCGGCAGCCAATTGTGCCGCTACATCGGGGCCGGTTTGGACGGAGCGAAACAAGGGCGCCGTCAGCAGGGCCGGATCGTTGTAGTAGGGGTTTGATGCCCCTTCCGCGGGCTTGCCGCCAAACGCAGCGATAAAGGTCCCCTCGACCTCGAAGTCGCTTGACATTCGCCTCATCGCGATGATCGAAGAATGCAGCGCGTTGGCTTCGTTTTCCCAGCGAAACAATCGACCGTCGGGCGTGATGAAGTACCACTTCCCCGCTTCGCTGATCAACCATTTCTCGTTTCGGCCTCCCCAGTTTTTGGAAAAGTCCGACGGCAGCATCAAATTCAGCTCGGTGGCCGTCTTGCGCGCTTCTTCCCAGTTGGCCGGTACAAGGTCAGGCGTCGCTCCAGCCGCTTCACTGCGGAGTTTCTCGGCGAACAACTTCAATCGTTGATCTTCGGCGGTCGCTCCCGGCCAAGTCGCCAAGACAAACCGTTCGCCGGCAAAGTAGTCGGCGAACCAAGCCAGTTCCGATGTTTCACGAAAGTCCGCTGGCAACCAATCCTTTACCTTGTTCTCCGTCTTGCCCAGACTTAACCGCGCCGCACGGGTCGCCCACGGCACGAAAAAGAAGATCGCGATCAGGATCAGCATCGCGTTCGAGCGACCGAAGAGCGAGCGTTTCGATAGGAACGATTGTTTCATCAGGTTTGGCTGCGACGAGAAGGCAGGTGAATCAAGGGTGAGTCGCGGGTGTCCAGCGACTCAGTGCCACAAGAAGCGACAAAATCATCCAGAAAACCGGCCCTTAGCGTATCGCTGGCCTCATGATCGGTCCACGCCAATCAATCCGCAAAACCTCTCTTTCAGGTCTTTCGATGAAGGTCGTGCCGGTTGAGGAGAATAATCGCAATGGCTGGAGTTTTCCGCTTCGCACCGGTGGTTGGCAGGATCGAACGCGGGCAGCGACCTGTGGTGATTTCTGCAATGAATTATAGCGAGGCACCTAAAAAGACAACGCCGTTTCCATGCGGTTTCGCTCTAACCCTTGCGTGCCGATGATTGCGTGGCAGTGAATCGCGGTCGCCAGCGGGGATGCGGTTGTCAGGCCGGCCGCTTGCAACCAGCGGCAGTACTCAGCCCCACTGTAGGCTCGGCCTTCGGTCAATGTGAACAAGGCAGCCGAGTACAAAGCAATCGGTAGTGGTCCGCCCAAATCATCATCCAGCAAAACGTCGTGAATGATCAACTTGCCCAGCGGAGAAAGCGCTGCAGCGGCTCGCCCGATCAACCGCTCGCATTCGGGGACATCCCAGTCGTGCAAGATATTCGACAGCAGCACCACGTCGGCCGTGGGCATCGCGTCCTCGAACATATCACCTGCAAGGAAGGTCATGCGATCGCCGACCCCCGCCTGATCGGCAAGCCGCCGCGCGATCTGCAATACCTCGGGACGATCCAACACCGTAGCTCGAATCCGTGGGTTGCGCTGCAAAATGGCAATGCTGTAAATTCCTGTTCCACCACCGATATCCAACAGCGTGTTCGACTCCGTCCAATCGAGTCGCTCGGCCAACACCGGTGCCACGTTCTTGGCTCGTCCGGCTAGCGCCATGGTGAAGTGCTCACTGAGGGCTTGCTGGTCCATCGCCGAACGAATGCCTTGCCGATAGATAAAAGCCGCTCCATCGCCCCCTTCATCCAAACCGGTCGGTCGATTCGTTTTTAAACGCTCGACCATCTCCAGTACGCCGGGCGAAGTCGCGGCCAGCCCCACGTAGTCGCTGACATCGAACGGGCTGCCGGGCACCAAATGCTCGCCAAGTTCCGTTAATTTCAGCCGACCCCAATCATCGACGGCGACCACTCCCATCGCGCGCAGCGCCGTCGTCAGTACCTGCATTGCACGCTCCTCCAGCCCGATCGATTGGCCAAGCTCGGCCTGTAACCGCGGTTGCTCGGCAAGCCGCTGGAAAAGATCGAAGTGCGCCACCGCAGCGGTCAACAATTCCGTCCCATAGCTGCCTCGGAAGTGCTCGAAAATCGGCGTCGCATCGGCGGTCGGGAGAGGCAGCGAAAAGCGTGGTTCAGGCATCGTGGGTTCCAATCGTCAAACAGAAGTAGGGCAGGCGGCCACTTTGTTGTAAGCAACCCCCGCGGAATCCAACAGACTACCGCAGCGATGGCATCCAGTCGCCGTAATCGTTAACAATTCCCCGTCGTGGCAAGCTGTACCGGCCGTAACGGATGAGATGGCGCCAGAATAACTACCAGCCGAATAATCTGCATAACCCCCTGTCATACACACGAGGATGCGGAATATGCGTTGGATGCGGATTGCTTTGCACGGGATGCTGTTCGCCAGCGTTTGGACACCGGCCGGACAAGCGGTCTCCCAAGAGCTTCCGCTGCGCGATCCATTGTCGGTGGAGTCACTGAACCCGATCGACGAAGCGGACCTACCTGTCGTTCCCGAAACGACGGTGGTTCCGCCGGTCGCGGATCGCGGCGCGAGCGAAGCCGAACCGGCACCCATGCCGTCGCGCGCCAATCCATCGGCAAGCTCACCCTTGCCTGCCGCCGGAGACGCACCGGTTGCTGTACCTGCTCAGGTGCAACCGACAGCACGAGATGCCGAACTAGGCCGCCGACCGTCTGCCGGTTTGTCGGACACCAATGTCGTCACGGCAACCCGCACGCCGCGCGCCGCCGGGCGCGTCGGCAGTTCGTTAACGGTGATCAGTCGCGAAGCGATTCGCAACAGCGGGCAGAACAGCGTCGCGGATGTGCTGCGGACCGTACCGGGCTTGGACGTCGTCTCGCAGGGAGGACCAGGACAGCAGACTTCGGTTTTCATGCGCGGTGGCAACAGTAACCAAACGAAGGTCTTGCTCGATGGGATGCCGCTGAATGATCCCGGCAGCCCTGGCCGCGCGTTTGATTTTTCGTTCTTAACGGTCGACGAAATCGATCGCATCGAGGTCCTTCGCGGTCCGCAAAGCACGCTGTATGGCAGCGACGCGATGGGCGGCGTGATCAACATCATCACGGCGCGCGGCGGGGAGCCGATCACCGTGGTCAGCGCCGAAGGAGGCAGCTTTAGCACATCGCGTACGACCGCCCGAACGGCAGGCGGCAACGATCACGTCTACTATTCGCTGGGCGGCAGTTACAACGACACCAATGGCTTCTCGGCCGCCGCTTTGCCCCCGGGGAACACCGAAGCGGACTTCTACCGCAACGGCACGATTTCCGGACGACTGGGGTGGAACGTGACGGATAATCTGACGCTCGACTTGATCGCTCGGCATCAAGATTCGGACACCGGAACCGATGGCTTTCCGCCGCCCAACTTCACGCTGCAAGACGATTCGTCGTCGCTTGAGCAGGTTTCCACGTTTGTGCGTGGTCAAGCCACGCTGACGATGTTCGATGGGATGTGGACGCATCGCCTGGGCAGTGGTTACACGCAGTTCGAGCGACAGTCGCTGTCCGCCTTTGGAGGAATCTTCTACGGGCGACTCGGAAGGCTGGACTGGCAGAACGATCTGCTGCTGGCCGACAACGCCGTCGCGCGGTGGATGGTTACCTCCGGAGTCGACTTTAACGAAGAGGTCGCACGCAACGCTTCGGTACCGCAAGCACGCCAAGGGAACTTGGGTGGGTATGTTCAAAACACGGTCGACATCGGCGAGCAACTGTTCTTAACCGGGGGCGCCCGCTGGGACGATTACAGTCGCGCCGGCGATGCGTTCACCTATCGTTTCACCGGCCGATACGAACTGACCCCGGCGACCGCCTTGCATGGGGCGATCGGGACCGGCTTTCGCGCTCCGGCATTGGATGAATTATTGGGCTTGGTCGGTAATCCACAGCTACGGCCCGAACAAAGCAAAGGCTGGGAGGCGGGTTTGCAGCAGCGTTTGCTGTCGGATCGTTTGACGATCGATGCCACTTACTTTCGCAACGACTTCGATGACTTGGTTCTCTTTGTGTTTGATCCCAACTCGCCGTTGCCCTTTGGTGGCCAATTACAGAACGTGAGTTCGGCCCTCGCCTCAGGGGTGGAGCTGACGAGTGTTTGGGCATTGACGGATGAGTCCACGGTGTTCGCGAACTACACCTTTACGGATACTCGCGATCGGGCGACGGGGACGCAGCTATTGCGGCGACCGCGAGACAAATGGTCGTTGGGATTCAGTCGCACGTTCCCCGACAATCGTGCCAACGTGACGCTGCAGGCGCTCTATGTCGGTCCACGTGCCGACTTCGGAACCACGCTGGATGATTATTGGTTCGTCAATCTCGCCGGTTGGTATCGATTGAACTCGACCTGGCGAGCCTTCGGCCGCGTCGACAATTTGCTCGATCAAGAGTTCCAGCCCGTTGCCGGTTATCAAGGCACTCCCGCCTCCGCCTACGCGGGACTGGAAGCCCGCTTCTAAAGTTCCATCGGGAGACGCGTACTGATGCCAGCCGATGCGATGTAGCGTCGCTGCCGCATCGATTCGATTCCGCTGGAGACGTGCATTCAGTCAGTTCGAAACGAGCATCAATTCGTCCAGCATTTCCAGCAGGTTTCGCGTTAGAATCTCCGATGCATCGTGCTGGACCTTGTTGGTTCCCAGCCATGTCTCGTACCCGCCCAGCGGATGCTGTTTGGCAGTCGGCAAGTAGCCGTAGCCCCCGTTGGCGAGTTCCACCAAGAAGGTGTGCGGGAAGGGGCTCTTCTGCTTGATTTCCAATCCAATTTCGACAAACACTTCGAACGGCATCGTCACGATCGCCTGATCGCCGACGCGAATCGCCTGCACGATGACCGACTCGGTTTTGGGGTGTTCCGGGGCTGCCATGCGGAGCGTTGCGTTGGCGTACTGAGTCGTCTTGGAGTGAATTGCGTCTCGTTCTTTAGCTGGCCGTTCCAACATCCGCCGTGCCCGTTCGACTTGCTCATCGGTCGGCCGTCGATATTCCAGGACCACTTCGCGCTGGCGAACCGCGATCACCGGATCCTGGTCGTAGGATTCGATGTTTTTGACAGCGCGATACGCCGCATCGGCAGCTTTTTGCGCAACGATGCCGATCTGTTCAAACGGAGCGCGTGGCGGGCGGGTACCGTGGAAGTCGATGTTGTTGATGTCACCACTTGCACCGTTGGTCATCATGGCGACAAAGTTCTCCGGTGGATTTGTGCCGCCAATGCGATACGGCATCCGCCGCGAGAACTCGCCAAAATAGTCCGCCGACGCCATCCCCACGACTCGGCCGTCCGCTTCGGTCACCTTCGGAATGCCGCCGACGTAGTGCAGGGCATAGTTGGCGATCAGTCCCAGCGGTCGCCCGCGCCGCGTGCGGATGTCGATCACGCAGATTTCCGGATCGGTCGGTCCCGCGGGTTTCAGTAGCAGGTTGCGAGGCCCGTTGGTCCGCACCTGATCCAACTGACCGAAGGGATTTTCCAGGTCCGCGCCGGGCTTGAGAAACCAGCGTCGGTTGTAAACCTCACTCGGTTCGGCGTCGGCGGCAAACCCGACCCTCGCGGGCTGTAAAGATTCGATCGCCTTCACCAGGGCAGCTGCCAGCCCTTCCCGCCGCAGTCGCTCGTACGCGATCCGCCCGGGCGAAGTATCGCCCCCTTTCGGCGCGCTATGGGTGTGGGTTCCACTGACCATCATCTCGGACACCTGCCAACCTGTTTTCCTCGCTGCAACGGCTTTGGCTTCGTCCGCCATCTCACGGCCGACTCCAATCGCATCGACCAACGCGATGACCACTCGACCGCCATCGTTCTCCAACGCAATGGCGCGCACATGCAACGGGTCATGTACATAATCCGAACGGCCGGACCGCAATTGAACCGGAAAGACCGTCGGAGAGATGTCCACCGCCGCGGTGCCGGCGCGGAGTCCCTGATCGGTTTGAGCGAACGCGACCGGAACTGGTAAACAAGAATAAGCGATGGCAAGCAGGCCACACACGATTGGTCTCATGAAGTTTCTCCCTGTGTCATGTCCCCGACTTCTAACCCTGGTCGATTGGAACGCTTAGCAATGAGCGATAAATAAGTGTCGGGTACCTTTTGTGCGAAGCACCCGAAGGGCGAGTTCCTCGCAAAAGGTACCCGACACTTTTTTGTCGTACGGACCTTAGGTTAGCGGTACCCTTCGCGAACCGCAAAGCTTACCTTTCGTTTTTGTGGAAACGCTTGACCGGTTCGCACAAGTCGACAACTTCGCAACGGTTGGCCGTTTTGTTTTGCAAAAAATTGAGGGAACAATGCATCACACCAAGTCATTCGACATCATTGGCGACATCCACGGCCACGCCGCAGAGCTTCAGGCGTTGCTTCATTCCTTGGGCTACGAACAGCAAGGCGGCCGGTATCGACATGCGGATCGGAAAGTCATCTTTGTGGGAGACTTTGTCGATCGGGGGACGGAGATTGCCCAGGTCATCCGAATCGCGAAACAGATGGTCGATGCTGGGGATGCGTTGGCGGTGATGGGCAACCATGAGTACAACCTGATCGCCTTCCACACACTGCGGCCGGGAAAACAAGAGGCTTGGTTTCGTGAGCATTCTGACAAGAACTTGCATCAAAACGAAGCGAGCCGGGTTCAATTAAAAGATCAAGCGCTTGCCGATGCGTTGGCTTGGTTTAAGACACTGCCCGTGGCGATCGAGGTGGGTGGGATTCGCGTTGCGCACGCGTCTTGGCAAAGCCAAGACATTGCCTGCATCGAAGCCGCTTTGGAGTCGGCCGGTCGGTTCACTCCAGCGTTTTTCATGCTTGCGGAAGATCCAAACAGTCGACTCGGCGAGGCAGTGGAAAGGGTGCTAAAAGGCCCAGAGGTCCGCTTGCCGGAAGGTCACTGGTTCACAGGGAAGACCGGCCAGCGGCGTCACGCCGTCCGCGTGAAGTGGTACGAAGAGGGGGCCGGGCGAACTTACCGAGAACATCATTTTGGCAGTGACGACGTGCCCGACGTCGCCCTCGACCTGCGTGAGCTCGCCTCGGTGGAGAAGTACCCGCCCGATGCGCCGCCACTGTTCGTGGGGCACTACTGGCTGACCGGAATTCCCTCTCCGTTGGCGACAAACGTCGCCTGCACCGACTACAGCGTGGCCAAAAACGGTAAGCTGGTGGCCTATCGATGGGATGGAGAGTCGACGTTGTGTGGCGAAAAATTCCACTGGGTCGGGAAAGCGAACGCAGGGTCTTAGGAACGCAGGGTCGACGAAACCGACGCCCAGCCTAGCGGAAGCCGAGTGGCGTGAGTCGGCAGCTTGAAGGCGGTACGTGTTAGGCTCGGCTGGTCCCGGGCTGGCAGAATTGCGCGCTGGGCAAGACGCAGCATGAGGCATGCTCGCTGATCAAGTGATCGAGTTCGGTGGAGTTATCAATCGCTCCGATTCCGAGTTGCTCGACTTTCTCGGTGGGGACTTGAGAGTAAAGCACAACGCGCCCTTCACGCTGCGCGTCCAGCAGAAGCGTGGCCGTGAATGTGTGGCGATCGGTATCTTTCAGCAACCGCTTACGGACGTCGTCTTCGCTGCCTTGTTGGACTTCGCGCAAACGCAGCAAGGAACCGCTCGGTGGCTCTCGCAGTGCCGTGACGATCGCAATCGTGCCACCCGGTCGAACGACCCCGCGGGCCGCAAACAGAGCTCTTCCGACATTCTCCCACGTCTGTTGCTGCTCACCGCCATGCAGGTAAGCCAACACCAAATCGTGGTTGTCGAGCGACTCGTCGGCGGGCTTTTTCAGCGCCTCGTTTTGTTCCGCCAGCGCCTGATCGATACCATACGTTGTGCCAACGAGAATCTGCTGGGGCTGGCCATCGACGGTGGGGGTGACGGCGACGATCATTTGAATCCCCAACAACCACGCCACCTGTGCGGCTTCTTCGTTTGCCGCACTGCGACGCATTAACCGTTCGTAGCGGAATCGCCGCCGACTGGTTGCGTCGGCTAGCGCGGGCGAGAGTCCACCGGTTTGCCAGCTGGGATCCAACGAACCGGTGCTACGGGCCAGCACAATCGGCAGGACAAAATCGGCAAAAGTCAGCGTCCGGTTGAGGTACAGCGGGTCTCCCGCTTCATTGGCCGCCAAATAGGCTAGTTCTTCTCGTTCGTCCCCATTGTGAAGCCGGACCTCGACCGATTCCGGCAGCGTTTCACGCAGCGCTGCCAGGGTCTCCTCGGTCGCTTCTTCACTGACTAGCACCGTCACCGTCCCCAACTGGCTGATCGGCAGTGCATCGACGACGCCGGCGACGATGTTGACCACCTCGGGAACGTTGGGGTCGACCGCCAAAGTCACATGGTCCCCCGGCACGACGACTTGATCGATGGGCGGAAAATCGAGCGGCTTGGTCACCATCGCGTGCGCGACCGCACGGGGATCGGCCAAGCCTTCCGACGCGGCGGGCAAGCAAGCACCGTTCACGGCCGATTGAGCAGCGGGCAAGTCCTGCCAGAGCGGCAACACCGACTCCGTTTGCTTTGAGTTTGTCATCAATCCTCTACCATCAGTGGGTCCAAACGTGTTAAAGACTGTTTTACGTTCTTTTTCGTTCGGGGGCGATGGTCCTGCAACTGGTAAAATCGGTGAGGTAACACAAATGCGACGGCGACAGCATCGGAGGGACTGCGGTGACCTCGCCCGGCGCCGGTTCAGCGGCAGGCGGATTGCCCCCCAGTTGCCGCAGTGCTGGTTCCGTCCGCCCCTTGGGTTTGGCCGGTGGCATTGGCTGCTCCGAGCGACCGGCCTGTTTTTTCTGATCACGCTGGTGGGTTGCCGAGAGCAGGACACCACGACGGCCGCCACGGCAGACCCGGCTGCTTCGCCCCCAAGCCAAGCGCTGGTTCCGGGACAAGGACAGGTCCCCGGCGAACGGCAGGCCTTGCAGGTGACGGCGATCGGTGATCCGGCCGATACCGCCAAACCGTTGTTCGAATCGCTCGTGGCGCGTTATCGCAACGCAGTGGCTTATTCTGATCGCGGCAGCGTGCAACTAACGTATCGCCAAAACGGCACGCCCCAAATCGACACGGCTCCTCTCTCGGTGCAGTATGTCGCGCCCGATCGCTTGCAACTGCGCGCCTACACGCTGCAGATGCTGTGTGACGGCGGCCAGTTGTCGGCTCAAGTCACCGACCCCCTCTCAAGCGATCTTGACAATCAGCGTTTGCAGCAACCGCTGCCGGCAGGTCGCTTGACCCTGGACGCCATC
>Ga0102938_10000298_pt1 | contig 35772 bp, 29 predicted proteins | sample SalPonR2_B_D2_MG_FD_84516 | JGI IMG/M metagenome (GOLD analysis project Ga0102938, IMG submission 84516) | Salt pond soil microbial communities from South San Francisco under conditions of wetland restoration - Salt Pond MetaG R2_B_D2_MG | ecosystem: Environmental > Aquatic > Marine >...
CGGGAGCTCTGCTGGCTGGTTGTGGCTGATCGTCAATCCGCTTTTGACCCTGGGCGTCTATTCCGTGGTTTTCGGTGTGATATTCAATGCGCGTGCGCCGGCCGACCTGGACATGCCCTTCGTCGCCTGGCTGGCCGTCGCGCTGTGGCCCTGGCTGGGCTTTTCCGAAGGCATCATGCGTGCCAGCGAGAGCATGCCGGAACACGCTGCCCTGATCAGCAAAGTCCCGATGCGTCGGGAAATGCTGGTGCTGAGCAGCGCGACCGCCTCTTTCGTGCTGCAGTTGGCGGGTTACGGCGCAGTATTGTTGCTCATGGCGGCGTTGGGCATTCCCCTGACGCCGTCGGGTCTGCCGAACGCGCTCCTGGTGCTGGCGGTCCTGCTGCTCCTTTCCAATGCACTGGGCCTGGTGGCGGCCACGCTGCGTGTTTTCTTCAAGGATTTCCAACAGCTGCTGCCGACGCTGATGATGCTTTGGTTCTTCCTGACTCCCATTCTGTATGCCCCGGAGCTGCTTCCGGAAAACCTCAAGACCCTCGTATACGCAAACCCGTTGGCGGGCTTGATGACCGACCTGCGCGCAGCACTGTTTGAAGGGCAACTGGTCCCGGGCGCCACTACGCTGGTAATGCTCGTGGTTTCTGTGGCCGTATATGCCACGGGGCTGGCGTTCTTCCGACGCATGTCGCCGTATTTCGAGGATTTCCTGTGAGCCGGCCGCTGTTGCGCGTCAACGGCGTCGAGAAACGCTATCCGCCGGCCGCCGCCCAACCGGGGCGCATGCGCGCGTTCTGGCAATTGCTCATGCGCGGCCGCGCCGAGGGCGGCACCCGGGTGCTCGACGAGATCTCGTTCGAGGTGCGCCAAGGCGAATCGATGGGCATCGTGGGGGCCAACGGGGCCGGTAAATCCACGCTGCTGAAGATGATTACCGGCGTGCTGGCGCCGAGTTCCGGCAGTGTCGAGGTCCACGGCAGCATTTCGGCCCTGCTGGAACTGGGCGCGGGTTTTCAGCCGGAATACACCGGGATGGAAAACCTGCGGATGAACGCGGGATTTCTCGGTCTTTCGCGCGACCAGATCGATGCGAGCCTGGACGACATCCTGACGTTCGCCGACATCGGCAAGGCGATCGACGAGCCGATCAAGCACTATTCATCCGGGATGGTCGTTCGACTGGGCTTTGCGATCGTCGCCTCGGTTCGTCCGGATCTGCTGATCACCGACGAGGTGCTGGCGGTCGGCGACGAGTCGTTCCAGAAAAAATGCATCCGCTGGGTCGAGGACTATCTCGGTGGCGGCGGTACGCTCCTGATGGTTTCGCACAACATGTACCAGGTTCAGAAACTCTGCAAGCAGGCGGTCTGGCTGCACGAGGGCTCTGCACGAGCGGTCGGCGATGTTTTCGACGTCACCCAGGCTTACCTGGCGTGGCACGAGCGCAAGGACTCGCGCGAACAGCAGGCCCGCCCCTCGACATCCCAATCGATTTGCCGTATCGATACCCTCGAGCTGGCGCCGCCGAGCGCATCCGGCCCCCACAGCCTGGAGATGGGCGGCCGATTGAGCGTCCGAATGCGACTGCGTTCGCCGGACGATCGCGCGCCCGTTGCGCTGGTCGGTCTGGTTCGCGGTGACGGCACGCCGGTCTACGGTGTGGCCTCCGATCATGACGGTTTTCAGGCACAACCTGCACGCGACGGCAGCTTTGAAATCGTGCTGGAGTTTCCCGAGCTGAACCTGCTGCCCGGCGGGTACGTGGTTCGCGCCCACGCGATGGATCCGGAAGGCCTGCGCGTCCATGATACCGTCGAGACCGAATTCACCGTGCGCGGCAAGTCGCGTGCGCTTGGCCTGGTATACATGCCGCACCGATGGCATGCAGGGGCTCGTGATCCTGATCCGGACCTGTCGTGAGCGGCCTGCCGGTCGTCGTCATCCCGGTCTTCAATGCGCGGGCACAGCTCGGACGCTGTCTGGCCGCCGTACGCAAGACGGTAGGCACTGCGGCCGATGTGGTGGTGATCGACGATGCGTCAACCGACCCGGCAATCACCGAACTGCTCGAATCCCGTTGCGCTGGCTGGACCGTGATTCGCCAGTCCGAGAATCTTGGATTCGTTGCAACGGCCAATCGGGGGATGCTCGAAGCCGGTCGGCGCGACGTGGTTCTGCTCAACTCCGACACCGTTCCGGCCGGTGATTGGCTGCAGCGAATCAGCCGCTGCGCCGAATCCGATTCAGGGATTGCCTCGATAACGCCCTTCACGAACAACGGTGAGATCGCCTCGCTGCCGTTGTTCTGTCACGCGTCTCAGGTGCCGGAAGATTCCGAAGCCTGGGCCCTCGCCTGCCGTCAAGCGGCCGAACCGAGCTACCCGGAGATTCCGACCGCGGTCGGGTTCTGCATGTATATGCGGCGTGCCTGTATAGATCGAATCGGCGTGTTCGACGAAATCGCCTTCGGGCGCGGCTACGGCGAGGAGAACGACTGGTGCATGCGCGCCGCCGCGGCCGGGTATCGCCATGTCCTGTGCGACGATGCATTCGTCGGGCACGAGGGCAACGCAAGCTTCGGCCCGCTGGGCCTTGGCCCCGGAGACGCTGCCATGCGAAAATTGCTCGAACGACATCCCGGCTACCTCGAGATGGTGACCGATTTCATCCAACGCGACCCATTGGCCGATATTCGCGCTCGAATCCTGGAGCGGCTACCGAGCTGACGCGCCTGCGCCGGCTCTGCGACCAGTCAACGTATTGGATGGCATGGGGCAGCCTGACATCCGGCCGGCTGCCCGAACTGGCGATATTCGAGCGCTTTGGCCTACAATGCCGGTATGGCAATGGCGACCGGTCTAAAGCTAAAACTCGGCCAGAAACTGAAACTGGCGCCCCAGCTGCGGCAGGCCATTGCATTGCTCCAGCTCAACCGCCTGGAATTGCGCGAACATATCGAGCTGGCACTCGAAACCAACCCGCTGCTCGAGCGCGAGGGCGATACCTCCGATTCTGACGATGATCCCGACGGTCAGACCGATGATCAAGACGGCGAGGAACTCGACCGGTCTTCGGAAGACATCGATTTCAACGATGATGACTACAGCTGGAATGACCTCCCCGAAGGCTTTTCGGAGGTCTCCGAAGCGCCCGACTACGACCGTTTCATCAGCGATCCGGGAGAGGACTCGCTTTACCAGCATCTGTTATGGCAGGTCAACCTGTCAGGATTTTCCGAAATCGACGAGGCGATCGCACGGGCGATCGTTTACGCGCTGGACGACGACGGATTCCTGCACGACGACCTTAAAACCCTGAGAGCCTCGCTGGCGCCCGAATACCTGGTCAGTGCCGAGGAGGTTCTGGCGGTACTCGAGCGAATCCAGCACTTCGAACCGGTCGGTGTGGCGGCTCGCTCGGTGCAGGAGTGTCTGTGCATACAGCTCAGAACCCTGCCTGCCGGGACGCCCGGCCAGGGGCTCGCCGAACACTTGATTGAACACCACCTGGACGCCCTGAGCTCGGGCGATCCGGCGCTGCTTCGCCGCAGTTCCGGTTTCAGTCAGCAGGAAATCGACGAGGCCATGGCCGTGATCCGCCGCCTCGATCCCCGACCGGGCCTGCGCTTCTCGCGTGACGACCAGGACTACATTACTCCCGACGCCTATGTCCACCCGGACGGCGAAAGCTGGCGGGTAACGCTCAACCGAGGGACAGAGCCGGCGTTGAAGGTCAACCGTGCCTACAGCGAATTGATCAAATCGACCACTGGCCAGGACCGGGACTACCTGCGCGACCAACTGAAGGAGGCGCAGTGGCTGATCAGTTCGCTGGAACTCAGGAACCATACGCTGCGCTCGGTGATCCACACGATCGTGCAACGCCAGACCGGGTTCCTCGAAAACGGCGACGTGGGCATGCGGCCACTGTTGCAGAAGGAAGTCGCGGAATTGGTCGAGGTACATGAATCGACCGTCTCCCGAGCGACGACCGGCAAGTACCTGCATACGCCCCGCGGCACCTTCGAGCTCAAATATTTCTTTTCGGTGGCGATCGGCACGCGGGACGGCGGGGAGGTTTCGGCCACCTCGGTGCGGGCCCGCCTCGATCATCTGATTCGGTCGGAAGACCCGCAGCGTCCTCTGTCCGACCAGACGCTGGTCGAGGCGCTGGAGCGCGACGGCCTGTTGCTGGCCAGGCGGACGGTAGCGAAATATCGAGAGCAGCTCGGAATTCCAAACTCGTCGAGGCGCCGGCGCGCTGCTGCCAGCTAGCGAAGCTCTGATCGAATACCCGCGGAGCGCGTTTCAATCAGAGCTTCCCTGGACGCCAGGCTGAATCCTTCAGCGCTGTGGTATACCATTGCAGTTGAAGAGTTGTCCTTCGTGCAATGAGTCGCGAAGCTCTAGCGGCAATGCATTCTCAAGGGGCAACAATCCCCAGGAACTGGAGAACAGATGATGCAGATAGACATCAGCGGACAGAATGTAGAAGTCACCCAGGCACTGCGTGCATACGTGACCGAAAAGCTCGAGAAGCTCGAGCGGCACTTCGACAACCTGACCGGTGTTCATGTGGTCCTGCGTTTGGAAAAGATCGAGCACACTGCAGAGGGAACCGTCGGCGTAGGTGGCCGAACCAATCCCATCCACGCCGAAGGAGTTGCCGAGGACATGTACGCAGCCATCGACAAGCTTGCCGACCGGTTGGACCGCCAGGTTCGCCGGCACAAGGGCAAGGTCACCGATCATCACCGGAACGATCGGCCGGCCGAAGCTGGCTGACGCGCCCCCGGGCTAAGCGGAACCACAATCCCTGTAATGGCTTCCTCCATCCCGCTTGTCGATTTGCTCAGCGCCGATCGCGTGGTGCTGGATCAGAACCTGGCGAGCAAGAAATCCGTTCTCGAAAGAGCGGCCCAGCTGCTTGCTCAGGACGACCAGGCTGCGAAAAGCCGCGACATTTTCGAAGCGCTGTGCCAGCGCGAGCGGCTGGGTTCAACCGGTCTGGGGCACGGCGTGGCGATTCCGCATTGCCGCGTTGCGCAGTCCAGCGTGGCGGCTGCCTTCATCCGACTCACGCGACCGATCGATTTTGACAGCCCCGATGCAACCAGCGTCGACCTGTTTTTTGCGCTTGCGGTGCCCGCAGAGTGCAGCGATACGCACCTCAAACTCCTGGCCTCCATCGCGGAGTTGTTCAGCGATCCGGAACAGCGCGAGGAACTTCGCCACGTCGAAGGTTACCAACAACTCGCGGCGGTGTTGAGTGGTGATTTCAAGAGCGGGCAGCGGTAGTGCTTCAACCCGATGAGTATGGATTCAGGGCTCCTGTAGGGCTCCTGCGACGATCCGCCGGGGCGTCGCCGTGGTTGCCACCGGCGCCGGCCATGCCCTGCGCACGACGACTTGCCACGAAGCGCCTCAGTAACGGTGAACCCGTGCCTGTCGGGTTCAAAGCCTGCTGATGAACGAAATGACGGTCAGCGAGCTGGTCGACCGGTTCAGCGAGCGGTTGGAGTTGCGCTGGATCAGCGGCCGCCGCCATGCCGACAAACGTACTCTTTCGGTGGCCAGCTTTCGCGCCCGACCGTCGCTGGTGGGCTACCTCAACCTCATTCATCCCAATCGCATCCAGGTGCTGGGTCGCGAGGAACTGTTGTGGCTTGACCAGCTGGATGCCAAGAAGCGCTGGGAAACCATTGCCGGAATCTGCGCGGAGCGTCCAGCAGCCCTGATCGTTGCCAGCGGTGCAGAGGTCGGGGACGACCTTGAAGAGCTCTCACGCGAGAGCGACACGCCGTTACTGCGCTCGGCCCGACCCGGGTGGGAGCTTGTCTCGACGCTGCAGTACCAGGTGGCGCGGGCGCTGGCCCATTCGGTGGTCGTTCACGGCGTATTCATGGAAGTTTTCACGCTCGGGGTCCTGATCACCGGTGATGCGGGTGCCGGCAAGAGCGAGCTGGCGCTGGAGCTGCTCACGCGCGGTCACAGGCTGATCGCCGACGACAGCCCGGAATTCACCCAGATGACGCCCGATATCATCGATGGCTCGTGCCCGGAAGTGCTGCGCGATTGTCTCGAAGTGCGCGGGCTAGGCGTGCTGAACGTGCGCCGGATGTTCGGCGACGCCGCCGTGAAGTCGAACAAGTTCCTGCGCCTGATCCTGCATCTGCACCAGCCCCAGCCCGGCGACGAAGCCAAGATCGACCGGCTGTCGGGACAGTCCGAGAAATCCCGGGTGCTGGATCTGGAAATTCCGCGCATCCTGCTGCCGGTGCTGCCCGGCCGAAACCTGGCGGTGATCGCGGAGGCTGCGGTGCGCAATTTCATGCTTCGAATGAAGGGCTTTGATGCCACGGCCGAGTTTCTTGAGCGCCACGGCAGGCTGATGCGTCATGAGTGATCGGTCCATAAAGCCGCTGGTGCTGGTCAGCGGGCTGTCGGGCAGCGGCAAATCGGTGGCCCTGAACGCGTTGGAGGATCATGGCTACTACTGCGTCGACAACCTGCCCGGTGCGATGCTGCCTGCGCTGGCCGGACAGATCGAGTCGAATCCCGAGCGCTATCAGCGACTCGCCGTGGGAATCGACGCGCGCGCGGGCTCAGAGGAACTGGCGCAACTGCCGGAATTGATCCGGGATCTTTCCTTGCCGTGCGACCTGATCTTTCTGACCGCCGAGAGCGACGTGCTCATTCGGCGCTTTTCCGAGACGCGCCGGAGACATCCGTTGGGCGGCGATCGAACCCTTGCCCAGGCCATCGCCGAAGAGCGCAAGATCCTGCGGCCGCTGGCCGAACAGGCCGCGCATGTGGTCGATACAAGTGCAAGTAATATCCACGAGCTCCGGCGCCGGATCTGGAGCCTGATCAAGCCGGCCGGCACGCCGAAGATCTCGAACCTGGTTCTCGAGTCGTTCGCGTTCAAGAAGGGCGTGCCTCGCGATGTGGACCTGGTGTTCGACGCTCGCTGTTTGCCCAATCCGCACTGGCAGCCGGAACTCAGAGCGTCGACCGGCCTGGAAGCGCCGGTACGCGACTTCCTGGCTGGTGCACCGCTGGTCCGCGAGTTCACCGACGATATCGATCGCTTCGTACGACGCTGGCTGCCGGTCTGGGCCGAAGAGCAGCGCAGCCATCTCACCGTGGCCATCGGTTGTACCGGGGGCAAGCATCGTTCGGTATACCTCGTCGACGAACTCGCCCGCCGCTGGCGCGCTCAGGATCTGGCCGTGGTCACTCACCATCGCGAGCTGATCCGATGACCGACGTTGTCATCGTTGCGCACCGGGGTATTGGCGAGGCGCTTTGCGAAGTGGCAGAGGTCATCCTCGATCGCAAGGTAGATGTAGTGGTTTTGCCGGTCAGGGAAGGCGACGATCCGGATCATTCGCTGGAGCGGCTTGTTGCGGCCCTGGAGCGTTGGCGGAATGCCGAACCGCCGCTTATCATCACCGATCTTCCCGGAGCCACGCCGCATAACCTTGCGATGAAAGCGGTCGCGCGCGTCCTGACCGGGGCGCCTGTTCTGACCGGGCTTAACCTGCCGATGCTGCTGCGAGCGCTCAATCACAAGCAGCAGCCTGCCGTGACGCTTGCCGAGCTTGCCGAGCACGGGGCACATGCGGCCACGTTTATCGGAGAGCATCTTGAAAACTGAACGCGTGACGCTGTGCAACCGGCTGGGCCTGCACGCACGTGCCGCCAGCAAGCTTGTGAGCACGGCCGCTGAATTCCAGAGCGACGTCATCGTGATACGCGATGACAGACGCGTCAATGCCAAGTCCATCATGGGTGTACTGATGCTGGCCGCGCCGGTTGGAACCGAACTCGAGATCGAGTGCGACGGACCGGACGAGAAAGATGCTCTGAAGACCCTGGTGGCACTGGTAAAAGACCGTTTCGGAGAGGGCGAGTGATCTTCTCTCTCAGCGGCACCGGGGTATCCGACGGTATTGCGATCGGTCATGCGCACCTGTTCTCCAGCGGTGAGCTGGACCTGCCCGAATACGACCTGGAAGCCGGTGACGTCGGGGCCGAGATCGACCGGCTGCAGCAGGCCGCGCAGCGCTGCCAGGACGAGCTCTCGCGGATGGAAAGGGACTTGGGGAGTGATCGCCGTGGATCTGCCGCTGAGCTTCTCCAGGCCCACAGGATGATGGCGCGTGACGACATGCTGCTGGGTGAGGCTTCGCGCCGGATTCGCGACGAGAGGATCAACGCCGAATGGGCGCTCGATCTCCAGGCGGCCGCGCTGCGCCGGGAATTCCGACGTATCGAGGACGATTACCTGGCCCTGCGGATCGAGGATCTCGACCAGGTGGTACGGCTGCTGCAGCGCCAGCTGGCCGAGCAGCCGGCAAGCGTGCTCGACGACCGCGTGCCTCACCAGCTTGACGAGACCGTGGTGCTGGCTGATGCGCTCAGTCCCGCCGAGCTTGCAGCCCTGCACCAGCGCCGCGTGGCGGGGCTGGTCACCGAGCATGGCAGCATCTGGTCGCATGCCGCGATCGTGGCGCGCGGGTTGGGTATCCCCATGGTGGTTGCCGTACACCGCTCACAACGTTTGTTGCGTGAAGGCGAGTCGGTGATTCTGGACAGTCATTACGGCATCCTGCTGGCGACCCGAGACGAGCGACTTCACGGCCATTACGCTGAAAAGATGGCGCTGTTTCGGCGCAATCGTCGCAATCTAGAGCGCGTACTGTTGGAGCCGGACCGATCCGCCGACGGCGAACGGTTCCGGTTGTTCGGTAACGCCGAACAACCGGCTGAACTCGAGCGCTGCCGCGAAAGCGGGGCCGTGGGCGTCGGCCTGATGCGCTCGGAATTCATTTTTGCCAGCGCCGACAAGGCCGATGAAGAGGCCCAGTTCGAGGTTTATCGGAATGCCGTGGAGTTGCTCCAGGGCAAGCTGCTGACCATTCGCACGCTGGATGCCGGCGGCGACAAGCTGCCCGATGAGCTCAGGCACCTGAGCGGACCCAATCCAGCGCTGGGGCTTCGTGGCATCCGGATGTCGCTGGCCATGCAGGACAATTTTCAGACCCAGGTTCGTGCCATCCTGCGGGCTTCGGCCTACGGGCCGGTTCGGATTCTGCTGCCAATGCTCAGCCGGGTGGAAGAGGTGGAGCAGGCGCGCGACCTGATCGCACAAAGCCGCGAGCAGTTGCAGCAGCGAGGCATTCGTCCCGATCCGGAAATCGAGGTCGGCGGCATGATCGAAACCCCGGCCGCCGCGCTATTGACCCGCCAGCTTGCCAGCGTGCTCGATTTCGTCTCCATCGGCACCAACGACCTGATCCAGTACGTCCTGGCGGTGGATCGCCAGGACGAACTGGTCAGCCATCTTTTCGATCCCTCCAGCCGGGCGGTCATCGAGATGCTGGCGACAGTCGTTCGCGGCGCGCGCGCCGCCGGGCGGTCGGCCCAGATCTGCGGTGAGCTGGCCGGCGATCCGGACTACGCAGGGCTGTTGCTCGGCCTGGGTATCACGGAATTCAGCCTGCCGCCGGGCCAGCTGGCTTCGGTCAAGGCAGCGTTGGTTCGAACCGACGCCGGCAAGTGCCGCGAGCGTGTAGCCGCGTTCCTGGCGGATCCCGAAAGCATCGACGGCCGGGCGTTGCTGGACGATCTGGCGCGTTTCAGACGCTGAATCGGGTTGTAGTTTTCGATTTCAGCTTTTACTTCTAGCTACTAACTTCTAAGCCATTTCGCCACGCGCTGATGAGGCACCTTTGCCGGGTGCGGGCAACTTTTGATTGCAACTTCCACCTTCAACTTCAACTTCTAAAACCATTTCGCCAGGCGTTGATGAGGGCACCCTTCCGGGATGCGGGCGTTTCTTTTTGTTCCAAGCCCAACTTCAACCTCTCGAACCGTTTCGCCACGCGCTTCGCGCTTGCAGGCGACCTACTTTTGTCAGTCGCGACAAAAGTAGGCAAAAGCGCTTTTTACAGGCGGCAGAGATTTATGGTGCAGATTGATGGGTGTGGTGGTTAGGTGTTTGATCACGGTGCTGGCTGGAGATCTTCCTGTCCGTGCGGTGTGTTCCGCTTCGGCTTACGGGCGATGAATGAATTCCAGCTTCGATGGTAATCGGAGCGGGGGGGTGCTTTGATCGAGGTCGTTGTGTGCTTTGGTGGATGCTGAAGCGGGTTCCAGATTGGGGTGGTGACCGGGGCTGGTGGTCCGGGATGCTTCGTGATCCTGCAAGCGGTTATCCCGGATTTTCTGCCATATCCCTGGTATCGGGTACCGCTGGTCCGGAAATCGAGGGCGCCTGCTTGCGTAGGTTGGATTAGCGAAGCGTAATCCAACGTTGATGGATGTCGGCTTACGACCTGCGGTCTAAGCCGACCTACTCTCCTGTCCCGGGTTTTCTGCCATAAGTCTGGCGCCGGGCACCGCTCGTCTGGAAATCGACGGCGCCAGTTCGGCCCGCGTAGGTCGCGGCGGCATCCGCAACGGGGTGTTGGGCGAGGCCACAAAGCCTGCCGTTCCATGTTTTTGTGGGCGGCGGCTCCGGCGCCGATGGACTCAACACCGACCGCGGTCGGAGCCGACGCCCACAGCAACTTAACGGGCAGCAACGCAAAGCCCGCCACCGGAGAAGAATACCGACCGACACCAGGCCCGGACCTTCCTCACCACCCCAAACTGAAACCCGCTTCAGCATCCGCAGTTGATTGGTGCGGGTTGAATCGAGATAATCCCGCTCCGATAACGATCGAAGTCGCAATCTTCTCGTCACCCGTAAGCCGAAGACGAACACGGCGCTCGTACTAAAAGATCTCCGAACGAAGCCCCATCCCTTGCACCTAACCTCAGCCCGTTCGGACCGGCACCGCCAACAGCTGCCGCCTGTAAAAAGCGCTTTTGCCTACTTTTCAGGCGCTTGTGAAAAGTAGGTCGCCTGCAAGCGCGCAGCGCGTGGCGAAATGGTTTTAAGTTTTAACTTGAAACCAAAAAGCCGCCCGCACCCCGGAAGGGTGCCCTCATCAGTGCACCGGTTAATGGACTTGATCCAAGAGCCGCCGCACCCGGCTCTGGTGCCATCCCACCGAGGGGCGAAATGAAGTTGAACTTGAATTTGATTCAAAGGCTGCTGCACACGCCGAATGTGCCCCAAAGTGCAAGTGACGAACAAACCCGCGATTGGTTAAGCTTCGATAAAGCAATTTCAACCAAATGCGAACCGAAATGACTGAACCCCTCTGGCAACCGAGTCCCCAGCGCGCGCAGGCCACGCATATGGCCCGCTTCATCCAGTTCGTCGGCAGTGAACTGGAACCGTCGGTTTCCGATTACGAGAGCCTGTATCGGTTCTCCATCGAACAGCCCGAGGCGTTCTGGTGCGCGGTCTGGGAGTTTGGCGAGGTGCGCGCATCGGTTCGCGGCGAGCGGGTGGTCGAGAACTGGCCGGAGATGCCCGGCACCCGCTGGTTTCCGGATGCAAGGCTGAATTTCGCCGAGAACCTGCTTCGGCGCGACGATGAGGGGACGGCGCTGGAGTTTGCGGGCGAGGGCGGGATGCGCCGCAGTATTTCGTGGCGCCGGCTCAACGACGAGGTCGCGCGGATCGCGGCCGGGCTCAAGGGGATGGGCATTCAGCCAGGCGATCGGGTCGCCGGCTATCTGCCCAATCTGCCCGAAACGGTGATCGCGATGCTCGCGACCACATCGCTGGGTGCGATCTGGTCGTCGTGCTCCCCGGATTTCGGTGTGCGTGGCGTGCTCGACCGCTTCGGCCAGATCGAGGCGCGGGTCTTGTTTGCCGCGGCCGCCTACCGATATAACGGCAAGACGCACGACTGTCTCGCCCGAATTGCTGAAATGCTGCCTGAACTTCCAACGGTCGAGAAAGTGGTGATCACGCCTTACGCCGACGATTCGATGGATCTCCGGGCGCTCGGCAACCGGGCAGTGGCCTGGGACGATTTCGCGATCGACGACCCGGCGCCGCTGGTGTTCGAGCAATTGCCGTTCGATCATCCGGTCTACATTCTTTATTCGTCGGGCACTACCGGGGTGCCCAAGTGCATCGTGCACGGTGCCGGCGGCACGCTGCTACAGCACCTCAAGGAACTGCTGCTGCACACCGATGTGGGCAAGGACGACCGGTTCTTCTATTTCACGACCTGTGGCTGGATGATGTGGAACTGGCTGGTTTCCGGGCTGGCGGTCGGCGCGACGCCGGTGCTTTACGACGGCTCGCCGTTTCATCCGGATGGCGAGGCACTGTGGGACCTGATAGATGAACTCGGGATCGCGGTATTCGGCACCAGCGCGAAATGGATTGCCGCCTGCGACAAGGCCGGGGTCAAGCCGCGCGAGACGCACCGGCTGCAAGCAGTGCGCGCGATTCTCTCCACCGGTTCGCCGCTGCTGCCGGAATCTTTCGATTACGTCTACCGCGATGTCAAGCCCGACGTGCAGCTCAGTTCGATTTCCGGCGGCACCGACATCGTCTCATGCTTCGCTCTTGGAAATCCGCTGTTGCCGGTCTACAAGGGCGAGCTGCAGTGTCGCGGACTCGGCATGAAGGTCGAGATCCGCAACGACGACGGAGAAGTGGTCGAGAACGAAACCGGCGAACTGACCTGCTCACAACCATTTCCATGCATGCCGGTGAGATTCTGGAACGATCCCGACGGCAGTCGTTACCGGAGCGCGTATTTCGAAAAATTTCCCGGCATCTGGAGCCACGGCGATTATGCGCGGCTGACCCCGACCGGCGGCATCGTGATCTACGGCCGGTCCGACGCCACGCTCAATCCCGGCGGGGTGCGCATCGGCACGGCCGAGATCTACCGCCAGGTGGAAAAACTCGACGAGGTTCTCGAATCGTTGTGCGTCGGCCAGGATTGGGAGGGCGACGTGCGCGTCGTGCTGTTCGTCCGACTGCGCGACGGCGTCGAGCTCGACGAAAACCTGGTGCAGCGAATCCGCACCACCATTCGCGAGAACGCCACGCCCCGGCACGTGCCGGCCCGGGTTGTCGCGGTGCCCGACCTGCCGCGGACCGTATCGGGCAAGATCACCGAACTTGCGGTGCGCGACGTCATTCACGGACGCAAGGTCAAGAACACCTCGGCGCTGGCCAACCCCGAAACGCTGGCGCATTTTCGCGACCTGCCGGAACTCCGCCGGTAAGCCGCCTGGCGCCGCTTTCCTCCCAAAAAATAGAGACTTTGCTCACAAACGGCAACAGGCTACAATCGGAATCCTTCAACACCGATCCGGTGTGGGTTCACGGCGCCGGTTAGAGGGGAGGTCTATTTGGCTGGCATTCCGGAAATGGGTAACGAACTGCTTTGGGAAAACGAGGTTCTCATTGACCCGGCCCATCTGCAGTTCGGTCATTTTGTCTCCCGAATGGACCGGCCCTGGATCGGCACGCCTTTTTCGCTGGAGGGCGTGTTGCTTGGCAAACAGAAGCAGCTCGACTGGTTCCGCCAGCACTGCGGCTGGGTGGTGGTGGATCTGCTGCGCAGCGAGAACAGATTTCGTCCGCCGCGCCGGAGACATTACGCAGGGGCAGGCCGCCCGCAAGACTGGAGCGGCTATCTCAGCGACGAACAGGCCGCCATAAACGTCCTGAGACGCGCGAAGCTGGACCGGAAAATCGTCTCCGAATCGAGCGAGTTACATAGTCTGCTGAGAAGCCAGGCAGAAGCGCTCGTCGCGAACATCTCACACGGCGGTTGCATCGATTCCAGCCAGGCAAGACAGAGTGTTTCAACCATTGCCGATTCGCTGGAGAAGAACATTGCCGCGATGGTCTGGCTGACGCGCATCAAGCGGGCCGACGAATACACCGCCCAGCACTGCGTCAACGTCGCCATCCTGTCGATGGGGCTGGCCCAGGCGCTGGAATGGCAGCAAGACCAGGTCGAACTGGCCGGTCTGGCCGGCATGCTTCATGATCTCGGCAAGACCAAGCTCGACAAGGCGATTCTCAACAAGCCCGGGCGCCTCAGCCACGAGGAGTATGCTCATGTCAAGCAGCATGCCCGTTTAGGCTACCTGATGCTGCGCGAGGACAAGGAGGTGCATCCAGCCGTGGCGCAGGCGGTTCTGGAGCACCATGAACGGCCCGACGGCGGAGGTTATCCGAACGGGCGCGACCGCGCCACGCTGCAGCCGATGTCGGCGCTGATCAGCGTGGTGGATGCTTACGATGCGATTACTTCGAAGCGCCCGTACAGCCTGGCACGCTCCCACCACGAGGCGCTGGGCATTCTTTGGAAGCAGCGCAATCAGCAGTTCGACGCGGGCATGGTCGAGGCACTCATCCAGTTTCTCGGCTGGATCACGCCCGGCACGGTGGTGCGGCTGACGACCGGGCAACACGCGATCGTGCTCCGCGCCAGCCACGAGCATCGCCTTTGGCCCCTGGTGCGGTTGCTCGAGCCGATAGACAACGCCCACCGCGTCACGCGACGAATCGATCTTTCCGAGCACAATGTCCGCCACCCCGAAAACACTATCAGGGTTGCCGAAGTGCTCCCCGACGACGCGCTCGAGATCGAACTCGGGCACGTGCTCAGGGAAGAGGCGGAAGCGGCTGGCTGACGAAGGCCTGGGATGCGACAATGGGGTTCCGCAAACCAATGGGAGAATGTCATGGATCGAAACGAACTCGAGCAAAAACGTGATCGGTTACGCGAGCGCCTGGCGTCCATTCGACGCGATCTGGACAGCGGTCTGGACCGTGACCTGGAAGATCAGGCACAGCAACTCGAGAATCGGGATACCCTGCTGGAGATTGCGCGGGTTTCGGAGCAGGAATTGCGTGACGTCGAGGTCCAGCTCAACGAACTGGACGATTAGCGCAAGATACGAGCCCCTTTTTGGTGCGCATCCGGCGTAACAATGGAAGAGAGACGGAAATTGGCGAAGCCGAATGTCTGAGTACGGCAATAGCATCAGCAACAGCGAGCTTTTCGAGAGCGAATGCGCCGTCGACCCGACTGAGCTTCAGGTAGGCCACTTCGTATCGCGGCTGGATCGACCCTGGCGGGAGAGTCCGTTTCCGCTGGAGGGGGTGATGATCCTGTCCGATGACACGAAATCCTGGTTCGCGGAGAACTGCGGCTGGGTCGTCATCGATCTTTTACGCAGTCGGAACGGCTACCGGCCTCCATCGGCCAGGACCTATCGCCCCAGAAGTCACGCGCACGAGCCGCACAACGCCGATCCGAATGCGCCGGTCAACATGCTTCGGCGGGCCCGGCTCACCGAGGAAAGCGTCTCGGAAGCGGTGGATTGTCACGACCTGCTTTATCGTCAGGCGGCGATGCTGATTGCTTCCTTGAAGCAATCCGGACGCCTGGATGCAGAGCAGGCCCGGCTCGGATTGCGCAAGATCGCCAGTTCGCTGGAATCCAACATTGCGGCTATGGTCTGGCTGACACGCATCAAGCACGCCGACGAGCAGATCGCCGAGCACAGCGTCAACACCGCAATCCTGGCGATGGGCCTGGCGCGGTCGCTGGAATGGAGCGACAAAGACGTCGAGCGAGCGGGCCTGGCCGGCTTGCTGCACGATCTGGGCAAGCTGAAACTTGATCAGGCTACTGTCAACAAGTCCGGTGATCTGACCGAAGAAGAAATGGAACACGTTCGCAGCCACTCGCGAGTCGGCTATGAATTGTTGCGCGACGACGATCAAATTCATCCCGATGTCGCGCGGGCTGTGCTCGAGCATCACGAGCGCCCCGACGGCAAAGGCTATCCGGATGGCAAGTTCGCCGGTGCGATCCTGCCTATGGCCGCACTTGTAAGCGTGGTCAACGCCTACGATGCGATGACGTCGAACTGGCTGTCTCAACCAGCCATCTCGCACCACGAGGCGCTCGGTGTCCAGTGGCGACAGCGCGACCACAAGTTCGACGCCGGCATGGTCGAAAAACTCATCCAGTTTCTCGGCTGGGTCACGCCGGGGATCCTGGTGCGGCTGTCCAGCGGTGATTTCGCCGTCGTACTCCAGGCCAGCCATGAGCACAGACTTTGGCCCCTGGTCCGGATTTTGCGCCGCGAGAACGAGCACTACGTGAGTGCCGAACGCGTCGACCTGGCGCACCAGCCGATGCCCGAAGGCAAGCCTGTGCTCAAGATCCAGGCGGTGCTGCCCGACGGTGCGATCGAGGTCGATCTGAACGCAATCTTGCTGGAAGAGGCAGTCGCCGACCAGGGCTGAGTTTCACTGCTGGTGTTTAGCTTGGGTTGCCGCGTCGTCGAGCCCGTTCCTCAAAACGACCCGGATCCAGGACCGATGCCATCGCGCGATCGACGCAGCCCGGCGTTGCAGAGACGAGATCGGCGATCATGTCGGCAATCAACGGCGTGCCGCCGATGCCACGGCTACCGTGAGCCAGGTTGAGCAGCAATGGCACGTCGGCCCGGTTTTGCGCGCCGGGCGAGAGACCGGCGACCGGAAGATAGTCGTTGGCCTGGCAACGAAACGCCACGCGCCTGTCGACCACTTCAATTTCGTCGCCGTTCAGCTGAGCCCATCGCTCCGGGAGGTTACGTCGCAGCTGGTTCAGGTTGGCCTGGTCATCGCTGTCGCGCGCCAGCGGTTCCGGGTCGCGCAGGTTGAACGTCGCGCCGACGCAGTGCAGCCCATCTATCGCCGGCGTCACATAGCCGTTGTGGCAGTGCGCCCGGCGCCAGCGGCGACTTGCCGGGGTGGCCCGGCACTCGCTGACCTGTCCACGGATCATGCGCAGCGGAAGCGCCGGGACGTTCTCCATGCCGAGTGCGGCGCCGGCAATACAGAGCACCACTGCATCGGCCTGGATGCTATCGCCCGATGTCAGCACCGGCCGCCCTTGTGCATCGATTTGTTCCACCGAACCTTCCTCGACGGCAATGGCCGGATGATTCAGCAGCAACCGACACCAGGCGACCGGCTGCAGATAGCCGCCGTCGGCGAGCAGCACCGAATCTTCATCGAGCCAGCGAAGCTGAGTTTCGGGCCAGTGCCCGCTGTCCGAAGCCGCCGCCAGTTTGGCGCGCTGGCGGTCGTCGGTGATGTGCTGTACCACGCCTTCGAACCTTCCGATGCCTGCCTGTTCGACCCGGTATTTGCGAAGCCAGCCTGCGGCATGCAGGTAGCTGGCCTGGTAGAAACGGTTCTGCGGCGTGGCGGTGCCGCTGGGCGTCGTGTAGACGACGCCGGCGCGGTTGCCCGAGGCGCCTGTGGCAACCCCGGCCGGATCGATCATGCGCACTTGCCAGCCGCGTTCGGCAAGCGCGCGCGCGGTCGTGGCACCGGCCAGCCCCGCGCCGGCTACGACCACGGTACCGGTTCTGCAACGCTGGGCGGGGGAGGTGCCGGGGAGGTGGCCTTCCAGACGATGCCGTTTGCGGCCAAAGCCGGGCTGCCGGATGGTCTCGAAACCGGCCGCGCCCAGCGCGCCGCGAACCGCGCCTGCCACGGTGAAGGTGGCCAGCGTCGCGCCCGGCCGCGAATGTCGGGCCAGCGTCTCGAGCAGGCGCGGTTGCCAGATTTCCGGGTTGCGGTCCGGTGCGAAGCCGTCGAGGAACCAGGCGTCGATCGCGGCGTCGGATTGCCGCCACATGATTTCGGCGTCGCCGAACATCAGAGTGAGATCGATGTTTTCCGCCAGCCGCAGGCGATGGAAACCCGGTGTAAGCGGCGGGTATTCAGCCTGCAGGGTTTCGCAGAACGGTGCGAGCCCGGGCCGTGTGCACAAGGCCCGCGCCAGATCCGCGGGTGGCAACGGATGGCGCTCGGCCGAGATCAGCGAAAGCCGGGCGGTGCGCGGCGCGGTCCGGGTAAACAGGTCTGCGGCCAGCAGCATGTTGAGTCCGGTGCCGAATCCGGTCTCCCCGATCACGAACAGATCACCCGGGGAAAGCCTGGCGAATCGCTCGGGCAGATGGTTACCTTCGATGAAGACGGCCCGGGATTCGCCCGCGCCATCCTCGCGAGAGGAGTACCCGTCGCCGAAACCTGGCGAAAACGGCGTATCGCCCTGCCAGTCGACGACTGCCGGCGCTATGGCATCAAAATCCGGTTGCATGCAGCAATTCTGGCATGGTTGTGGTGCCTTTTGACTGGTAAGCTTGCCGGTGTCATCGAAAACAACCGGCAGTCAATGAATACTCCTACCCGCAACCTTGCACTGTTCTGCGATTTCGAGAACATTGCCCTCGGCGTCCGCGACGCGCGGTACTCGGCATTCGACATCAAGAAAGTCCTCGAGCGCTTGCTGCTCAAGGGCAATATCGTGGTCAAGAAGGCCTACTGCGACTGGCAGCGCTACAAGGAATTCAAGCCGGCAATGCATGAGGCGGCGTTCGAGCTGATCGAGATTCCGCACCTGCGCATGTCCGGCAAGAACTCGGCCGACATCCGCATGGTGGTCGATGCGCTCGACCTTTGCTACACCAAGGCCCACGTCGATACCTTCGTCGTGATTTCCGGCGATTCGGATTTTTCTCCGCTGGTGTCGAAGCTGCGAGAGAACAACAAGCTGGTGATCGGGGTGGGTGTGAAGAGCTCGACTTCGGACCTGCTGACCGCCAACTGCGATGAATTCATCTTCTACGACGACCTGGTGCGCGACAGCGAGAAGAAGTCCGAACGCAAGCAGCGAGCCGCCAAGAAGAAGTCTTCGAAAAAAGCCAAGAAGAAAGCCACCCCGGCCAAAGCGGTGTCGAACGGCGATTCATCGAGCGCCCTGGCCAACGATGCGACCGGTAGCGAAGACGAGCGGCGCCAGGAAGCGTTCGATCTGGTGCTGGAAACCATCGAGGCCCTGTTCCGGGATCGCGACGAATCGGAAAAGGTCTGGGGCTCGATGGTCAAGCAGACGCTCAAGCGTCGCCGACCCGGGTTTTCGGAGAGTTACCACGGCTTCAAGTCGTTCGGCCAGCTGCTCGAGCAGATGCAGTCGAACGGGATCGTCAAGCTCCGGCACGACGAGAAGTCCGGTGGTTACATCATCGAGAGCTACGCGTCCGACGACTGAGCGAGGCGAGGAGGCCGAGATCTCGACTTCAAACGATTTCAGTAATCTCTGAACAATTCTGTCTCGACTCTCTCCAGCCGAGCGCCGCGAGGCGCTTCGTGTTGGCGAAAAGAATCGGGTATCGTTGAGACTTCCTTGCCGAAACCGGTTTCCGGTTAAACATGACGACGCGCCTGATCATCCTCACCTGGCATTCGATCAACGTGCTGGACAATACGCACGCCGGCAACGACCTGATTGCATTCAGTGAGGACCTGGCATTGCTCGACCGCTTTGGCTGGACCGTCTTGCCCTTGGGCGACGCGCTGGCTCGACAGCATGCCGGGACCTTGCCGGAACGTGCCGCGGTACTGACCATGGACGACGGCTCGATCATGGACTTTCACGATTTCGAGCACCCCACCTGCGGCCGCCAGACAAGCGTGTTGAACCGGATCGCGCAGTTCGCCGGGGCGCTGGCCCCGGGCTCGCCGCATTCACCGCACGTCACCTCGTTCGTGATCGCCTCGCCGCAGGCGCGCGACGAGCTCGATCGGGTTGACTACATGAGTCTGGGGGTGTGGCCGGACGACTGGTGGGCGCCGGCCAATGCATCCGGACTGATGAATGTGGAGAGCCACAGCTGGGACCACAACCACGGATCCCTGTCTCGGACGGTGCAGCGCGACAACCGGCGCGGCGATTTCCGCCTTGTCGAAACCGAAGCCGAGTGTCGGGCCGAGGTCGACCGGGCCAGCGATTACATCGCGCGCCGGTCCGGCCGCCGTCCGCGCTTCTTCGCCTATCCCTACGGCCAGGCCAGCGACTACCTGAGGCGCGAATACCTGCCGCGCCAGGGCGCTGCGGCAGGCCTCGAGGCGGCGCTGGGATGCACGCCGGAACCGGTCGACCCAACCTGCGATCGCTGGTACCTGCCGCGCTACGTCTGCGGTCGGGATTGGAAATCGGTTACGGATCTGGAACTTCTTCTCAAGGATGTCGACTGACCGCAAGCCGCGAAGAAAAAGAGCATGAAAAAAGCCGGTACGAAGAGCACGAAAAAAGCACGAAGAAAGGCAAAAGGAAGAAAGCTGGTCAAGTTCAGCTCTTGTTTTTTCTGCATCTTCGCGTCTCTGCGAAAACCCGTCCTTGACTTTTCCGTACCTTCTTTTTCCTGGCGCCTTGGCGAGATCTATCCCGATTTTCCGGTCTGGACTTGACCCACTGGAGTCAGAACGGCCCGAGGGCGAAGACGTCGTCGAGCAACCGCTCGCGCCGCTCAGCGTCCAGCGGGCGATGGTAATTCGCCAGCAGTCTCGGGTGGCGGGTATGGCGGAAACCGGCCTGCAGATCAACTTCCTCGGCGCGTGCATCGCCGCAGTAGCCGAAAAACGCCTCGAAGTCGTCGGCCATTTCGGTGAAGGCGTACCTGAGCAGGCGGTACAGAACGCCGCCGGTTTCGCGAATGTTTCGAGAGGCCTGCTCCGGGATATCCGCGAATGCGCGCCCGTCCACGCTGCCGCCTCCGACGAGTGCGACCGATTCGTGTCCCAGGATGTTCAGGTAGCCCAGCGGCGTGAAGCGCAGAGGGTCGTGACGGTAAATTGCTACCAGGTGTCGCCCGTAGGCGGGCAGCGTGCCACCCAGCTTGCGCCGGAAAATTTCACCGGCGAAGTAGCGACCATCGGAAACCTCGACCACGCGAAACGGCGAATCGGAGTCATCGTTCATGTGAAGCCTTTCGTATTTTTGCCGGTATTCTCGGTGATCGGATACGATGCACGGCCATCAATCGTCGTCGCCTGAGACATCGAGCACGAACGCGCCGCGGAAATCACCGAAGCGAATCTTTCTCAGCGCCGCGTTGGCGCGTTCCAGCGGCAATACCTGGATCTCCGGCACCAATCGATTCTCGGCCGCGATTTCGAGGTAGTCCGAAATGTCGCGACGCGTCACGTTGGCGACCGACTTGATCTCTTTCTCGCGCCATAGCTGCCGCTCGTAGTCGAGTCCGGCCAGTCGGTCGCGATCCTCGCTTTCCTTGGAAATCGCATTGATCACGAGGCGTCCGCCCGGCGCGAGCTTGTCCAGCGCGGCAAGCACGGTGGTCCAGACCGGTGTCGTGTCGATGATCGCGTCCGGCGCCTTGGGCGGCGATTCGCCGGTATCGCCCGCCCACTTCGCTCCCATCTCCAGCGCTTGTTCGCGCTGGCCCGGGTCGCGGGCCCAGACCATCACCGGGCTTTCCGGGTAAAGAATACCGGCCAGCGACAGGACCAGGTGATTCGAGGCGCCGAAACCGGTCAGCCCCAATACCTGACCGTCGCGCAGTTCGGTCAGGCGCAGACTTCTCAGGCCTATGGCGCCGGCGCACAGCATCGGCGCGGCCTCGGCATCGGACAGTTCGTCGGGGATGGCATGAACGAAGCCGGCCGGCACGCACATGAATTCGGCGTAGCCGCCGTCGATGTTTCGCCCGGTCGCCTTGAAGTCGGGACAGAGGTTTTCATCGCCGCGCCGGCACCACTTGCATTCGCCGCAGGCCGAACCGATCCAGCCCACGCCGACCCGTCGACCCTCGACAGCCCGTTGCACCTGGGACCCGCACGTCTCGATGGTTCCGACGACCTCGTGCCCGAGCACGCGGGGTAACGGCGTTGCGACGCGGCCCTCGATCTGGTCCAGCTCGGTGTGGCACACCGCGCATACGTGAACCCGGACAAGCACCTCGTCCTTGCCGGGTCTCGGTCTGGTGACGTCGCGCAGTTCCAGCGGTTCGCCGTCGCGTTCGATCCTGCCGGTTTGTTCGAGAACCATTGCGCGCATGGCCCCAGTGTAATCAAACAAGCGCTCAGCCGAACAAGTCGTTCGCAAGCACCTCGAATATAATTTCGCGATGCCGCTCTCATACCGAATCAAGATCCATCCGCGGGCGCGGCGAATCAGGCTCAAGGTGCTCAGGGATGCGTCGCTGGAGGTCGTTGCGCCTCCCGGAGCCAATACACGATCCATCCGGGCCTTCGTCGAGGCCAACCGGGCCTGGGTCGAGCGGGTCCGGGCGCGCGTCGGCGCAGGCCGGCGGGGCGGGCTTGCGGCGTCGGGACCGTTTCCGACCGAACTTGCGCTGCGATCGCTCGAGCAGGTCGCACGGATCGAGTACGTCGATGCAGACAGACCCTTTTCCCGCTGGAATGAGCATGACCTGGCGGTCGGCCTGCCGCAACGCGATCCACTTGTTGCCCGGTCGGCATTGGTCGCGGCGCTCAAGCAGCGTGCGGCGGAGCGGCTGGCGCCGCGCTTTCGTGCGCTGGCTGGACAGCACGGCCTGGTCCATGGCCGGTTGACCTGGCGCAACCAGAAATCGCGCTGGGGCAGTTGCTCGGCCAACGGAAACATCTCATTGAATGTCCGTCTCATGTTTTTGCCGCCCGAACTCGTCGATTACGTATTCGTCCACGAACTGGCTCATCTGAAACACCCCGATCACTCGCCGCGTTTCTGGAATGCCGTCGAGGCCATGCTGCCGGACGCCCTGCGGCGACGGCGGGAGCTCCGCCAGGTCGACGGACTGTTGCCCGAATGGATATTCAGCGAAGGGAAATGATCCGGCGCGTCAGGATGCAGAGTCGGTCAGCACCTTGTAGAGTTCATCTGCAAAGCTGTGACGGCTTTCCGCATCGGCATCGTTGCCGCGATTGAGCGTGGAAATGCGCGGATCCAGTCGCGCTTTCAGCAGTGGTCCGGGCAAGCCCCGTGCCGGCCAGGGCTGCGGCAGCTTGCGCGCGATCTCGATCGGATCCTGAGCGGCGTGGCCGCGCTGGCCTAGCGCATCGAGAAGGGCAAAAGCGCGGGCTGCCAGCGATGTGAGTGCGGCATCGTCTGCCATGACGCCGATACGCCCGCGCACCCGGTCGCCGATATCCCTGCGAAGCTGCCAGGCGCCGGTAACCCCCCCGGCGGCCAGGGCGCCGATCACGGTGCCGGCACCCAGCGAAAGCCCGCCCGTGGCAACGTCAACCGCGGCGCCGGCTGCCGCGCCTGCCGCCAGTCCTCCGCCCGCGCGCTTTCCGATAAAAGCCAGGGTCGCCGAATCGAAAAGGTCGGTCGCCCATCCGCCCCGTTCGATCGGCAGCCCGAGGTGGCTGTATCCATCATGACGTTGATAATCGGCGTCCGCGAATCGGTAGAGCTCCAGAAGTTGCTCGACGAACCGTTGTTCGCGCCGAGTAATGGATTCGCGCAACGATCTGTTGGCGTTTTCCAGCGCGGTCTCGTCGCCGCGCTCGGCCGTTCTTCGGGCCGCAGCAGCATCGACCAGCATTTCGGCGATCATGGCCTGTCCCGATGAGCGCTGCCATTTCGCCTGGGATTCGCGATCGGCGACCAGTTGATCGAGGGTCGGTGCGTAGGTGTCGATCAGCGTTGCAAGCCTGCGCCACAAGCGCGCCTCGGCTTCGAGGGAAAAGATCACCGTGTCGAATTCGGCTACCGCGTGAAGGCCGACGCGCGACAGGGCCTCGCGCCAGTCGTCGACTCGGCTGTGACGGTTTGCGACGAAATTCAGCACAGGAAGAATCGGCCGGGCGCACAACGACAGAATGGACAGTTCGTCCTGGTACTTGCCCAGTACAGGCTCTCGCGCATCGATAACGTACAACGCCGCATCGCTTTCCAGCATCTGTGCCAGTACGCGGGCTTCCTGCTCGAAGCGTCCGGCAGCGTCCTTGGAGGCCAGAAATGCGCCGATCCGTTCCGGGCCGGCGTGACGCTCCGAGGCTTGAGTCTCGATCTGTTCTATCAGCGCCCCCGCATCCTCGAGACCGGGCGTGTCGAACAGTTCGACGACGGCGCTACCCGCGGCCAGCAGGCGTGCGCCTTCGATCTGCCTGGTGGTGGCAGATGCAGCTGCGACCTGACCGAACGTCACGTCGCGCATCAGGGTACGCATCAGCGAGGTCTTGCCTACGTTGGTGTGGCCGACGACGCTGAGATTCAGGGGCTTGACGTTGGAGGGTTTCACGTCGTGGATAATACCGCAGAGGCCGCAGGACAGATTCGCCCACGGCTTCGCGGGGCGGGCCCCTCCCGCAGTGGAATCGGATCGCCTCAAGGTGGAAGATAAAGAAACCGGCGCTTCCGAAGAAGCGCCGGCCTGTCCCCCAACTCGGCATTTTTTGCCCTATGACCGAATTGGATGGAATGCGCAACGGTCCTGCCGGGAGCGTGGCGTTGTGTTCCGCCGCGCATTCCTTGCTAAAGCTTACGCACAGAGTGGGTTGTGAGCTTGGACTGGAGCGACAGCCGATTGACCTGGCGCGACATTCGGTGCCTTTACGCTTGAGTCGAATCAATCGTCGATCGGAGTTTGGCCCTGGCGCCATTGTTCCGGCGGGGCACCGTGTTCGTCGCGGAATGCCCGGCTGAAGTACTGCGAACTCGAGAAACCGCAGGCGTGGGCGATGTCGGTCACGCTGCCGTCGGTGGACCGAAGCAGTTGGCGGGCCCGTGCAAGCCGGTATTCGCGCAGGTAAGCAGCGGGCGTCCGGCCGGTCAGCGACTTGAGCTTGCGTTGCAGCGTTCGTGGTGTGAGATGAACCGATTCTGCCATTGCCTGGATTTCCGTATCGGAATTGCCGCTATGGGCTTCCAGCCATTTGTGCAATCTCTCCAGCAGCTTATGGTCCCGAGGTGCAAGATCGGATGACCGATCGCTTGTATCGGCGTCCCCGCGTTCGGGCTCGTCAGCCGGTTTCATTGGTCGGCCTATGTGTTCCATGAGGTGTGCGCGGACGCGTTCGCGCTGGGCCATCATTTGCAACAGTCGGGCCTTCAGTTCTTCCAGTTCGAATGGCTTGGACAGAAAGGCGTCGGCCGAGAGAGTGAACGCCTTGATGCGGGTTGCGTTGTCCCGGCGCGCTGTCAGGAACAGCACGGGGATATGGCTGGTCTCGATGTTATCGCGCAGGCGCGCCAGCATTTCGAAGCCGTCGGCGTTGGGCATCATAAGATCGGTGACGATCACGTCCGGCGATAGTTCGCGTGCCGCGGCAAACCCTCGAATGCCATCGACGGCCTGCTCCACGCGCCATTCCGGCGCCAGCGATTGTGCGAGATATGCTCGAAGATCGGCGTTGTCCTCGACCACCAGTACGGTGCCGAGAACCTCTCCGGGGGCAATGGGGCCGGACTCTGGTTCGGGGATTTCCAGCGAATCCTGCTCGGGTCGCAGGGCTTCCAGATCGAGGCGCTGACGATCCAGATCCACTCTGGCCGGTCGAACCATTTCGCCCGGCTCGGGGCGTCTTGCCGGCAACGAGACCCAGAAGCAGGTGCCGTGTCCCGGTCTGCTGGTGACATCGACGCTGCCGCCGCACGCCCGGGCGGCTTCGGCCACAAGCGCAAGCCCGATGCCCGCTCCGGATATATGGTTGGCATCTGCGGCCCGGGCGCGGTAAAAACGCTTGAAGATCATGGCCTGGTCGGCTTCGGAGATGCCGGGACCGGTATCCTCCACACAAATCACGGCATTTTTTCCGGCCGGTTGCAGCGACACCTTGATGCGGCCGTCGGGCGGCGTGAACTTCACCGCGTTGCTGATCAGGTTCAGCAAAATTTTCTCGACCAGATTCTGCGGGCATCGCGTAAGCCACGCGCCGTCGATTTGGATGTCGATCTGAATCCGTTGATGTTCCACGCCCGAACGGAAAGCTTCGACCGTCTGCGACACCACTGAGTCCAGACGCCAGGGAGAATTCGAGTCGGTCGTCCTGGCGAGCCGAAGCCGTGAAAGATCCACCAGTTGTTCGACCATGCGTAAAAGGCGGTTGACGTATTTGCGCCCGAGGGCTGCGGCTTTCGGGTCGGGCGCCTGCTCCAGTTTCTCGATACTTGCCCGTATTAGCGTCAGCGGCGTGCGGAATTCGTGCGAAACGTTGGCAAACAGCAGGGTCCGGGCTTCCAGCGCCTGCTCCAGTTCACCGGCCTGCCGGTCGACAAGCTCCTTTTGCTGCTGCAGCTGGAGCGTACGCTGATCCACCAGTTGCTGCAGCTGGAAGCGTTTCTTCTTCTGATAGCCGAGCACCGTGAGTACGAGAACGAAGAACACGACGAGGTAGAGCAGCCAGGCCGCAGGCCTCGACCAGGGGGGGCGTGCAATGTTGAACTGTATCAGCTGCTTTGGCGATGACCAGACGCCGTCGAGGTTGGCTGCCTTGACTTCGAAACGGTAGCTGCCCGGCGCGAGGCTTGCGTACCTGGCGCGGCGGCTGTCTCCGACACCGATCCATTTATCGTCCAGCCCGCGCAATCGAACGGCGTAGTCGATCCGATCCGGGTCGCTGAACTGGAGGCCAACGTAATCGATCACGATCCGGTTTTGGTCGTGAGCCAGATCGAGACGGGGGTTGTCACCGTCGAGATCCGCAGGCCGTTCGTTCACCGTTGCCGATCTGAGCTGCACGCGCGGCGGGCGCAGCAGGTCACGGACGTTGCCCGGTCGAAACGTGTTCCAGCCATTGATCCCGCCGAAGTAGTACCGACCACTGCTGCCGACGTGGGCCACGGTGTTGTTGAATTCCCATGCTTGCAGGCCGTCTGCGGGCGTGTACTGGCGCACCCGGCCGCTCTCGGGTTCGTAGCGCATGATGCCGCGGTTGCTGCTCAGCCACAGAGAGCCGGAGGCGTCTGGCAGCACCGCGTAAATCGTATCGTCGGCAAGCCCGTCGGCCATGGTGTGGAAATCGAACTGCGAACCCTCGGCGGCGTCGAGATCGATCTGCAGCAGGCCCGCGCCGCGCGTGCCGGCCCAGATCCGTCCAGCGCCATCGCGTGCAAGGTGAAAGATATCGTTGCGCGGCGTGCGTTCCGGCCGGCCGGCCGGGTAGTGAACCCGGATTGCGCTGCTTGCCGGATCAAGTTCCACCAGTCCGTCCAGGCCGGCCACCAAAACATTTCCATTCTCCAGCGTCATCAGGTCGAATACCTGAATGGGTAAAGGGACATCGAACCGCTGGATGACCCGAGGATCGTCCGCCTCGGATACATCGATGATCCAGACCGAGCGCCCGCCGCCCGCCAGCAGGGTTGTCGCATCCTTGAAGTGCAGGCTGCGCAGGCTTGGTACCTTTTGCGGCGACTCCGGATCGAGTGCAATCAGTTCTATCGGTCGGCCGGGTTTATCGATGCGCCCCAGCGCATGGCTGCCGCCCAACCAGATGCTCTGATTTCCGGGGTGTATCGCAATCGAGCGGACCACACCTACCGATGGCTTTTCTTCGAAGCTTGGCGGGTAGTGATGGATGACCTCGTAATCGCGATCGGCATTTCGGCGCCACGCCGACACGCCGGCATTCTGACTCGCCGTCCAGACGAGTTCGTCGCCGCCCTCATTGTGTTCTGCGCCCTGCTCGGCTATGGCGCGCACGACGTTGCGGCTGACCAGAGACGGCGTGGCGTCCAGTATGTGCGTAAAGCGGTCGCTTTGCGGCGGCAGCCGGGCCAGTCCACCCAGGTTTGCACCAACCCAGAGCACGCCGAAATCGTCCAGGAAAATCCGGTAGCCGATTTCGCCAAGCGTCTGCGGCAACGATCGAGGATCGTTCGGGTCGTGGCGAAAGCGCACAAGCTGATCGTCGCCGGGATCGAACCGGGCCAGGCCGAAGCGACCCGCCAGCCAGGTGTTGCCGTCGGGTGTCTCGACCAGCTGCAGGCGCGACAGATTCGAATTCGCCGACGGTCCGAAGAATGCCGGTAGCGAGAACCGGCGCCACTGCGTCGGACGGGTGGCCGGAATCAGTACGACCTGGTCTTCGAGTCGGAGCCAGAGGTTGTTGCCCGAATCGACGGCCACCGCGTCCACGCGATCGGCAGCAAACCCGTTTTCGCTGGGTCTCAACTGTCGGATCGCCCGGTCTCCGTCGGGATCGACGATGAATACCCCGCTGGCATTGACGTAGGTGACGCCTTTGCCCGGCCCGATCGCCAGCATGTCCGCTTCCAGCCTCGGATTGGTGCCCGTGCGGTTCGACTCGAGTACCGGTCGAAAGGATTGCGTTTCGCGCATAAACCGCCAGAGGCCGTTGTTGGCGGCCAACCAGAGGCGGCCGGCTCGATCCAGCTTCAGCGAGTTGCGTTGCATTGGTCGCAGCGCGCCTTCCACTTCTACCGGCAGCGCGAAGTTGCGGCCTTGTCGCCAGCGCATGACGCCGCCGCCGTCGGCAGCGAAAATGTCGCCGTTGACGTCCTCGACCAGGCTCCCGTAGTTGATTGCAGGCCAGGCGATACTGCCGTCGGGCCGCTGCAGACCGATACGGGTGACCCGCCCGGAGCCCGGATCTATCCTGTTCAGTCCGCCGCCGGTACCCGCCCAGAGCTGTCCGTTTTCGGCCACCAGTAGCTGGGTGATGAAGCGACGCGACAGCGTTGCCGGGTCGTCGGGGTCGGACCGAAACGACTCGAAGCGATAGCCGTCGAATTTCTCCAGCCCCGCCTGGGTTCCGAACCACATGAAACCGTCGTGGTCCTGGGCAAAAGCCTGGACGCTCGTCTGGCCCAGCACGAGACGATCGGAAAGGCGTTCGAACCGGTTCGGTTCGGCTGCCTGGAGCTCGGCCAGGCACGCCAGCGTTGCCGCCAGCACAACCATGAAAGTCCTGCTTTTCCCGACCCGGCTCCTGTTCTGCAAGCGCCATTCTCCTTGTATCGGAAAAGCACGCAACATTCTGCGGCATCGACCGACATGGTCGCAAATTCCAGCCCTCATCGGGACTTTTCCGATTGTGGTCCGGTCGACTCGATCATGGGGGAGGGGTGATGCCGCTGGTCGACGACGTGGCCTGCAGATCGGGCTTTGGCAGACCGAACCGACTGGCCGATTCACGCCAGTCCTCGAGACGCGATTTCGCGTCGATGTTCAAATCGGCCAGGCGATGCGCGTCGTCCAGGCGAATTTCCAGCGGTGCGAACTGGGCCAGTTCTCCCAGGAACGCCATCGTGCCGCGATCCGGGCTGCGAGCCAGAGAACAAAGCGCGACTATCTTTTCCGGGCGTGGATCCAGCAACTCCAGCGCCTGCATGATTTCCCGTCGTTGGCGCCGGTTATCGGCGCGCCCGAGCACCTGGCAGTCGGGCGCGGCGGGCGGCCAGTGCGTATCGTCGTGATCGAGTTCGACGCCGATCAGTACGGCGCCGCCCCGGCCCCCTATGACCGGCTTTGGTGCTACGGCAGGGCCAGGTCCAGCCGGCGGTTCGCCGTGCGGGCCGGTGGGCTGGCTTGGCCTGCTGAGTAAGGGTAGAAGCCTCAGGTAGCCGGGCCGGGAAAGATCAAGGGACAGCCGGGTTCGTCGCCAGCGCAGCAGAAACCAGGCCGCCAGCAGGGCACGCGGGATGAGACCGTAAACGACCAGTGCGCCAATCAGATAACCGGCCCAAAGGCCTCGATCGGTGGCGGGAGACTGGTCGGAAAGCACGCTCTGCACCTGCTCGGGACTGGGCAGGCCAAGACCGAACAGCCACGACGGCAGCCAGCCGATGGCAATGACCAGGTCTTCCAGCCAGCGGCCGGAAAGCAATGTTGTCTCCCAGGTGAAATCGAATCGCAGGCCCAGGAACCGCAGCCACATCCAGACGATGCACCCGACAAAGAACATCGCCCAGAACGCATGGGTGGCAAGCGCCATCAGCGTGCGGCCTCGCAGGCGCCCTAGTTCGCTGACCGAGGCCACCAGGTGTCGGCGATGGGCAGCGAGGCCGAAGCGGCGGGTAAACAGCAGCATCAACCACCAGAGCATTCTTCCCGGCAGCCCGGCTGCGCCTCCGCTGGGGCCGAAAAGACTGACCAGGGCCCAGGCCAGCAACAGTAAAAAGGGCACGCCCAGCAGTACCAGCACGGCATGGGATAGTGCGATGGTGGCGTTTGCGGACTGGAGACTGGAAGCGGCAGCCGCGCCGACCAATACGCCGAGCGCCATGAGGAACACGACCAGCCAGCGCCCGGCCGATATCAGGTGAGCGATGTCGCCGAGCAGGCGCGGGCCGGTCTGCAGTCGGCGGGCGCGTTCGACAATGCGCCTGGCCGGCGAAACGGGCTCCAGCGCCGCCTGACGCGTGGCAGCATCGTCGAGCCGGAAATCGCCGGCCGCTTCGTCGAACCTGCGAACGCTCTCGACCAGCAGCCAGTCCCGCGGATCGAGCCCCTTGGCGCCTTGCTTCGGTTTCATTCCGGCGATAATAACCCGTGCGTGGGGGCGAGCTATGCTCATCCTGCCTCGCGACCCTTTCACTCCGCGTGCTCGTCACACCGAGATCGGCGCGCTAATCTTTGATCCGTATCAAATGTTGCACAGGGGGGGTCAAAGAGAATACGCTCGCAATCAGAAAGCCACCGGGACAACAATCCAATGAATCAGAATCAGACCTACAACGATCGGGTCGTGCGCCAATTTGCCGTGATGACGGTGGTCTGGGGCATCGTCGGCATGCTGGTAGGCGTCATCATTGCCGCGCAGTTGATCTGGCCCGACCTGACCTATGGCATCGAGTGGCTGAGCTACGGCCGCCTGCGGCCACTGCACACCAATGCGGTGATCTTCGCCTTCGGCGGATCGGCATTGTTCGCCACCAGTTATTACGTGGTCCAGCGCACCTGCCAGGCCCGGCTTTTTTCCGACACGCTGTCGGCCTTCACCTTCTGGGGCTGGCAGGTGGTCATCATCGGTGCGGCGATCACGCTGCCGCTGGGCAAGACCATGGGCAAGGAATACGCCGAACTCGAATGGCCGCTGGCGCTGCTGGTCGCGCTGGTCTGGGTGGCCTACGCGGTGGTGTTCTTCGGCACGATCATGATGCGCCGGGTCAAGCACATCTATGTCGCAAACTGGTTCTACGGCGCTTTCATCCTGACGATCGCAGTGCTGCATATCGTCAACAACATCTCGATTCCGGCCGGCATGTGGAAGTCCTACCCGGTGTATTCGGGCGCCGTCGACGCGATGGTCCAGTGGTGGTACGGGCACAATGCGGTCGGCTTCTTCCTGACCGCCGGATTTCTCGGCATGATGTATTACTTCGTGCCGCGCCAGGCCAACCGCCCGATCTATTCGTACCGGCTTTCCATCGTCCATTTCTGGTCGCTGATCGCGATCTACATGTGGGCCGGCCCGCATCACCTGCACTACACGGCGCTGCCCGACTGGGCGCAGACGCTGGGCATGGTGTTCTCGCTGATCCTGCTGGCGCCGAGCTGGGGCGGCATGATCAACGGCATCATGACGCTGTCCGGGGCCTGGCACAAGCTTCGAACCGATCCGATCCTGCGCTTCATGATCGTCGCGCTTTCGTTTTACGGCATGTCGACGTTCGAAGGTCCGATGATGTCGATCAAGACGGTCAACGCTTTGTCGCATTACACCGACTGGACGATCGGACACGTTCACTCCGGCGCGCTGGGCTGGGTGGCGATGATCTCCATCGGCAGTCTCTACACGCTGTTCCCGCGGTTGTGGGGCGTCGAGAAGATGTACTCGATAAAAGCCATCGAGTGGCATTTCTGGACCTCGACCATCGGTACCGTGCTGTACATCACCGCGATGTGGGCGGCCGGCCTGATGCAGGGGCTGATGTGGCGCACGTTCAACGACGACGGCACGCTGACCTATACCTTCATCGAGGTGCTCAAGCGCACCGAGCCTTATTACGCGCTGAGGTTGCTAGGCGGCATCGTGTTCCTGAGCGGGATGTTCTTCATGATCTGGAACGTCTACAAGACCTGGCAAAGTGCGCCGGATCGCGCGCGCGCCATCGCCATCCCGCAACCGCAGACCGCCTGAAGGAGATATATCGACATGGCACATGAAGCAATCGAGAAAAATGTCGGCCTGATGGCGGTGCTGATCATCGTGGTCATCAGTCTGGGCGGACTGGCGCAGATCGTTCCGCTGATGTTCCGCGCGACCATGGTGGAACCGGCCGATGGCGTGGAAGTCTACAGCCCGACCCGGCTGGCCGGGCGCGATATCTATGTTCGGGAAGGCTGCTACAACTGTCACAGCCAGATGATCCGTCCCTTTCGCGATGAGACCGAGCGCTACGGCCATTACTCGGTGGCCGGCGAGTTCGTCTACGACCGGCCCTTCCAGTGGGGTTCCAAGCGCACCGGGCCGGACCTGGCGCGGGTCGGTGGCAAGTATTCCGACGACTGGCACCGGCTGCATTTGATGGATCCGCGGGCCGTCGTCCCCGATTCCAATATGCCGGCCTATCCCTGGCTGGCGGAGGACCTGGTCGATCCCGAGCAGGTGCAGCAGCACATGCGCGCCCTCAAGCGAATCGGTGACCCGTACACCGACGAGCAGATCGAGGCGGCGTTCGACGAACTGGTCGGCGTGACCGAACTCGAGGCATTGATCGCCTACCTGCAGGGCATGGGCACGGAATGGACCGGCCAGAAGCAGGTCAGCAGCATCTCCGGAGGTGGCCAATGACCGGCGGCATCGTCACGTTGCTGGCCCTGCTCGGATTTCTCGCAGTAGTGGTCTACGTATTCGTTATCAAGCGTCGAGAGGACTTCGACGAGCAGGCCCGGCAGCCGCTGGAAGATCGGACCGAGTATCGCGTCGATCATCGAAACGATCGCGAAAATCACGGAAACAGCGGCAGCGCAGAGGACGGAGAGAACCAATCATGAGCACCTTCTGGCACTGGTACATCATCATCATCACAGTCGGCACGTTGGCCGCCACGATCTGGTTCCTTCTCTGGACCAGCCGCTTGCGCGTTCCATCGACCAAGGAAGAGGATGGCTCCGAGACGACCGGGCACGTGTGGGACGAAGACCTGCGCGAACTGAACAACCCGCTGCCGCGATGGTGGCTGGGACTGTTCTGGATCACGATTGTATTTTCCATCGTTTACCTGGTGCTCTATCCCGGCCTGGGCCGCTACGAGGGCGTGCTCGGCTGGTCGCAGTCCGAGCAGTACGAGCAGGAAATGGCCCAGGCCAGAGCTGCTTTCGAGGAGCGCTTCGGTCACTTCGACGAGCTGAGCCTTGTCGAGCTTGCCGACAACAGCCAGGCCGTGGAAATGGGCCGCAACCTGTACGCGCACAACTGCTCGACCTGCCACGGTTCCGACGCGCGCGGCGCCCAGGGTTACCCGAGCCTGGTCGACGACCACTGGATCTGGGGCGACAATCCCGCCCAGATCGAACACAGCGTGGTGCAGGGTCGCCAGGCGGCCATGCCCGGCTGGGGCGACGCACTGGGCGAGGACGGCGTCACGCGCACAGCGGTCTATGTCCAGAAACTGGCCGGCAAGCCGGTCAATGAAACCATGGCCGCCGCCGGACAGAGGAACTACATGCAGTTCTGCGTGGCCTGTCACGGCCCCGAAGGAAAGGGCAATCCGCAGCTGGGGGCGCCGAACCTGACCCATGGCGTCTACACCTATGGCGGCGACCTGGACTCGATTCGCGCGACCATCCGCAACGGCCGCAACGGCGTGATGCCGGCGCAAAAGCCGCTGATTGGAGAAACTCGCGCCCGGCTCGCCGCGGCCTATATTTTGAGTCTTCAGTCCGACGATTCCGAATCGGCATCGCAGGTTGCCGACCAGGCGCCATGACCGCTCCGGCCGACCATGCTTTCGATCACCCTCCGCGCCCGCTGGCTCAGCGTCTGGGCGCGATCTTGTGGCCGTCTTTCTTTGCCGCCGGGGTTTCGACCATGGTCCTGTTCGGGTTCGTCGATCCGATCGATCTGGCGGCGATCAGCTTCCCCGACCTGGAAATCTCGCGTCAGGCCGGCCATACCGTGGCGTTCCTGGGGTTCTGGCTGGGCTATGGATCCGCCTGCACCTTCACCTGGCTGCTGCTGCGCCCGAAATCGCGATTTCAGTCTGGTTCTTAAGTCGCCGGAAAGATCATCGAATGAGGGCATGCAAGCCGGGTTCGGGTAAAACCCGACAAGCAGTTACAGGAAGACTAAGAAGGTGGGCACGAAGAACACGAAGGAAATCAGATAGAGCTTTGTTTGGCAGGCCACGGCGAAACCGGCAGGAGGGAAATGAACATTTTTCTTTATAGATTTTCCCTTCGTGGCCTTCGGTCCACTTTCGTGCTCTTCGTGTCCAGCTTTTTTGATTTGCGTTCAAACGCGTGTGTTCATAGGCAGTCCTTTAATCCAGGCAGTTAAATGACCGAAGCATCCCAATCCGCCAGCGAGCAGGAAATCAAGCTCTACGTCAAAGCGCCCAAGGTCTATCCGCGTGAAACGGAAGGGCGCTTTTCGCGCCTGCGTGTGCTGGCGGCCTGGGTCTTGCTGGGGCTGTTCTATGTACTGCCCTGGATCAACCTCGACGGTCAGCAGATCGTGCTGTTCGATCTTCCGGCGCGCAAGTTCCACATCTTCGGGTTGGTGTTCTGGCCGCAGGATTTCGTCATGCTGGCGTTGCTGCTGGCGATTGCGGCGATATCGCTTTTCTTCTTCACCGCGCTTGCGGGACGCCTGTGGTGCGGTTACGCATGCCCGCAAACCGTCTGGACCGAGGTATTTCTGTGGATGGAGCGGTTTGCCGAAGGCCCCCGCAACAAGCGGATGCGGCTGGACAAGTCGCCGTGGAACCCGGAGAAGTTCCGTAAGAAGGGGCTGAAACAGTTTCTCTATATCACGTTCTCGCTGTGGACCGGCATCACCTTCGTCGGCTTCTTCACGCCGATACGCGAACTGGTACCGGCATTGTTCACGCTGCAGGCCGGCGGATGGGAAGTGTTCTGGACGTTCTTCTACGGTTTCGCGACCTACGGCAACGCCGGGTATCTGCGCGAGCAGGTGTGCAAGTACATGTGTCCCTATGCGCGCTTCCAGGCAGCGATGTTCGACGACGATACCCTGGTCATCTCCTACGATGCCGAGCGCGGCGAGCCCCGGGGCAAGCGCAAGCGCGATGCCGACAAGGATGAACTGGGCCTCGGGGATTGCATTGCGTGCCAGGGCTGCGTCCAGGTCTGTCCGACCGGCATCGATATTCGCGACGGCCTGCAGATCGAGTGCATTGCGTGTGCCGCCTGCATCGACGTTTGCGACGAGGTCATGGACAAGATGGGCTATCCGCGCGGCCTGATCCGGTATTCCACCGAGAATGCAATGGCCGGCAAAAAATCGCGCATTCTGAGGCCGCGAATCTTCATCTATCTCGCGGTATTGCTGGGGCTGATGACCTTGTTCGCGGTGATGTTGACCGGGCGCGAGATGGTCGATCTGGACGTGCTCCGGGATCGCACCGCCCTTTACCGGATGGCCGGAGACGAGATCGAGAATCCGTTTCAGCTCAAGGTCACCAACCGAACCGAGCAATCGGTCAGGCTTTCGGTGCGCGCCACCGGCATAGAAGGCTTGCGCGTGGTTTCTCTGGACCAGGGGTTCGAAGTGCCGCCGGACGAGGTCAGCAATCGACCGATGACGCTTGCCGTACCGCGCAGCGCCCTCGGTCCCGGCATGCACGAAGTCGAAATTTTCTTGTCCAACGAACAAACCGGAGAAGTGCTGACTCAATCCGAAACCCGGTTCTACGTGCCGCCGGAAGGACGATGATGGATTCTTCGAACCCATCGGTTTCCGGGTTCGGGTTTCCGGTTTCCGGAAAATCGAGGGCAAGAGCGGAATTGAACTTGTCGGTGGCAGTCGATCCTGTTGCATGACCGCCAGAATTTTCCGACGACCGACGACCGACGACCGACGACCGACGACCGACGACCGGAAACCGGAAACCGGAAACCGGAAACCGGAAACCGGAAACCG
>Ga0102938_10000300_pt1 | contig 35588 bp, 30 predicted proteins | sample SalPonR2_B_D2_MG_FD_84516 | JGI IMG/M metagenome (GOLD analysis project Ga0102938, IMG submission 84516) | Salt pond soil microbial communities from South San Francisco under conditions of wetland restoration - Salt Pond MetaG R2_B_D2_MG | ecosystem: Environmental > Aquatic > Marine >...
CACTGATGACGCCAATGTTTGTGCCGGGCAAAAAAGATCACGGCGCGCCCGGGGTGCGTCTCGCGGCAGTCGGGCCACGCATGACGGAAGTGGCCGCCGAAGTGGCCGACGGGATGATCGCCCACGGATTTACCACGCCAAAATACCTGCGCGAGGTAACGCTGCCGGCCGTGGAGCGCGGTCTGAAGAGCGCGGGCCGCGAGCGCGGAAGCCTCGACATCAGCGCGCCGGTGTTCGTGGTCACGGGTGCCGACGAGGAGGCCTTCGCGCGCAGCAAGCAAGCGGTGCAGAGCCAGATCGGTTTCTACGCCTCCACACCGGCCTACCGGGCGGTACTGGAGCTGCACGGCTGGGGCGAGTTGCAAACCGAGGCCAATCGCCTCACGCGAGAGAATCGCTGGCAGGAGATGGGTGCGCTGATCACCGATGATATCCTGCACACTTTCGCCGTGGTGTCGGAAGATATCACGGCGGTTCCGGAACTGTTGAGCGCGCGCTATGCCGGGCTGATAGATACCTGGATGTGTACGGTGGATGCCGGCAGCCAGGAGCTGCAGACGCAGCTTGTGGCGGCGGTACAGGCACGCTGAAACGAACACTTTAACGATAAATGCAATGCAAGTTTGAGGACACAGCATGAACATTGAACTGACGCCGGAGCTGAAGGCGCTGCAGCAGGAAGTGCGGGAGTACATGAAAACCGTCATGACCCCGGAACTGATCCAGGAAATGAAAGACGACGAGCTCAAGGAGGGCGGCGGTCCGGAATTTCGCAAGCAGTACGCGCGCATGGGTGCGGACGGCTGGATCGGGCTGTCCTGGTCGAAGGAGCTCGGCGGCAAGGAGATGTCGCACCTCGAGCAGTACATCTTCACCGACGAGGTGGTGCGTTCCGGTTTCGCCTACCCGTTTCTCACCACCGAGGCGGTCACGCCGGTAATCGCCGCGAACGCCAATGCCGAGGTGCGCGAAGAAGTCGTCGGCGGCGTCAAGCAGGGCAAGGTGGTGATCGCCATCGGCTATTCCGAGCCCTCGGCGGGCACCGACCTGGCCAGCCTGAAAACCAAAGCCGAAAAAGACGGCGACCACTGGATCATCAACGGCCAGAAAATGTGGACAAGCCTCGCCAACTACGCCGATTACGTGTGGCTGGCGGCGCGCACCGACCCGGATGCGGTCAAAAAGCACAAGGGCCTGACCATGTTCCTGGTGCCCACCAGCTACGAGGGCTTTTCCGTGAGCCCGGTGCACACGCTGGGCGTGCGCACCAACGCCACCTTCTACAACGACATTCGCCTGCCGGACAAGTACCGCGTGGGCGAAGTGAACGCCGGCTGGAAACTCATCACCGGCCAGCTCAACATCGAGAGACTGTCGCTGTTCACCCACGGCCAGGTGGATTCACTCTACGTGGATGTGTGCCAGTGGGCAGCGGAAACCGACGCGCCCGGCGGCGGCAAGCTCATTGAACAACCGTGGGTGCAGCACAACCTGTCGCGGGTGAGAAGCGGGCTGGAAGTGGTGAAGCTGATCTGCTGGAAGCAGGCCTGGGCGATGGACCAGGGCCCGCTGGATATGGCCGAGGCCTCCATGGCGAAAGTCTACTCCAGCGAGTTTTTTGTCGAGCTGTATCGCCTGCTGCTGGAGGTCATGGGCAGTGCCGGCACCATCGCGGCGCACTCGCCGGGCGCAGTGCTGAAGGGTCGCATCGAGTTTCGCTGGCGAGTGGGCTCCATTCTCACTTTCGGCGGCGGTGCGAACGAGATCCAGCGCGACATTATCGCCATGGCGGGCTTGTGGATGCCGCGCACGCGCTAGGAACAACACACGGCCCGTATCGACAACGGTTGATTAGCAGATTGGAAAGGGAATCAGTATGGATTTCGTCATATCGGAAGAATTGAAAAGTGTGCAGCAACTTGCGGCGCAAATTCTCGGCGACTTCACGGAAGTCGACAAGCTGAAAGCCATTGAAGCGCAGCCGGAACGCTTCGACGAGCCGCTCTGGCAGGCACTGGCCGACGCCGGCCTGCTCGGGCTGGATATGGAAGAGGCCCACGGCGGCATGGATCTCGGGTTTTTCAGCCTCAGCATGCTCTGCGAGGAAGTGGGCCGCACGGTGGCGCCGGTGCCGGTAGTCCCGGTACTGGTGGGCGCGGCGGGCACGCTGCGCCGGTTTGGCACCGATGCGCAGAGAGACAAGTGGCTGCCCGCCATCGCCAGCGGCAAAACGCTGCTCTCCAGCGCGCTGGAGGAGTACCAGAATGACGACCCGGCATCACCGGCCACCACCGCCACCGCGATGGCAGGCGGCTATGCACTCTCGGGCACCAAAATCTGCGTGACGGCGGCCACCCGGGCGGCGCGCATCCTGGTGGCCGCCAATGCGGGAGAGGAAATAGTCGTCGCGCTCGTCGACCCGCAGGCCGCGGGCATTACGCTCAACGAACAACTGGTCACCAGCGGGGAAACCCGGCACGAACTGGTGCTGGATAACGTGCAGGTGCCGGCGGAGGATATCGTGGCGCGCGGCAGCGAGGCGCTGGCGGCCATGCAGTGGGCGCGCCAGGCCACGCGCACGGCGCTGTCGGCCATGGCGGTGGGCCTGTGCGACAAGATGATGCGCATCACCGGGCAGTACACCTCGGAACGCGAGCAGTTCGGCCGCGCCATCGCCACCTTCCAGGCGGTGAGCCACCGCGTGGCTGACTGTTACATCGACGTGGAGAGCCTGCGCCTGGTCAGCCAGCAGGCGGCGTCCCTCATCGACCAGGGGCGCCCCGCCGAAGAAGCCTCGAACATGGCGAAGATCTGGTGCGGTGATGTCTGCCACCGCGTCAGCCAGGCGGCACAGCATTGCCACGGCGGCACCGGGGTAGACCGCGACTACATCCTGTTCCGCTACTGCCTGGCGGCCCGCCAGATCGAACTCAGTGCGGGCAACAGCGCGCGCCTCGCCGGTGAACTGGGCCAGGCCATCGCCCGGGAATATCTCGCTGCCGCCGGTTAGAGCGCCTCGCGCTGCAGGCCAGGGGCTAGAGTAACGCGCGCGAGGGAAAATACCGCCAGCAGTCTGCCAGCACTGCCTGCGCGGCAGCCTCGCCATCGCGCACACCTAGTGCCCGGTGCAGCATCCTGCAGGCGTGCTGGTTCCAGGGCATCGCGGCGCGCGCGCTCCTGCTGTGCGCTATTGCGCCTTCCACATCGCGCTCACCGGCCGCCAGAAACGCCCGGCTGGTGTCGCGCCATGGCCCTTCCGGCGCGGGCCGCGGCGGGGCGGGCAGGGGGTAATCCACGCGCGCCAGCAGCCACGAAACCGCATCGCGATGCACGGCGCGCCAGCGGCCCGTTGCCAGCAGCTCGGCCAGCTTCTCGTGTCCCCGGCCACGCGCGTGGGGCCAGAGAATGAAATCGGGTTCTCCCGCCTCGACCACATCGATCCAGCCGGGTTTTGATTGCAGCACAAACACGTACTTCAGGTAGGTGTCGGCGTCGAACAGGGTGTCCGCGCGGCCGTCGATATACACTTTCAGCTCACCATCGCTGCGCCAGTGCACGTAACCACCCCAGTTGTAGAACGCGAACAGCTTCCCTTGCAGCGCGTTGGCGCGCATGAAGTTGAGCGTATCCACCGGGTAGGAGTATTCCGCCACCAGGTAATGAAACGCCGGCCCCGCCTGCAGCGGGTACGGCAGCACGCGCCACGCCGCCAGCAACAGTGCCACCATGGCCACGGGGATGGCGAGTAGCCTGCCGGTGAGCACCCGCAGGCCCAGGCCCAGCAGCGGCGCCAGCAACACCGCCAGCGATAGCGCGAAGATCGGGATGAAACGCCGGCTGGTGAGCGCCATGGCGAGCGTGAGCGCCGTGAGTGCGAGGCCCTCCCAGGGCAGGCCGGTACGCTTGCGTACTGGCGGCAGCAGGTAGAGCAGCGCCGCCAGCGGCGCCCACTGGAAGATGAAAAACAGCGGCGAGCGAATGCCGCCTGGCGCGCCCGGCGGCAGCCACTCCGCCAGCGAACGAAACGGTGAAGACCCGTCGAAGGCGTATTTCAGCGGGTAGAGGAAGGTGCCAAAACCGGAGGGGTTGAGTAGCGAGGCAGCCGCGCAGAGCAGGCCCACCAGCACGGCGGCGCGCAGCGTCTCCAGGCGCAGGTCACGCCAGGGAAACAGCAGGATTCCCAGCGCCATCAGGCCGAAGAAAAAACCGCCGTGCATATTCACCCAGATGACAAAAATCAATGCCAGCAGCAGCGGCCGCGGGGCGCGGCCCAGCAGCAGGTACAGCAACAAACTGAAGAACAGCAACGTGTACAGGTGCGGGCGCACATCCAGAAACGGCGCGGCGATGGCTACCGCAACCACCGCACACAGGAATCCGGCGAAGTGGCTGCCGCTGGTTCGCGCCAGCGCGAGCTGCGCCAGCGTGAAGGTGGCGATGATCACCAGCCACTTCCAGTACACCAGCGACTCCACGCCCCACTGCGCGACGATGCCGTAGTACACCAGGTCCGCCAGCCACTCGTGGTTCAGCCAATCCTCGCCCAGCGCGCTGTACGACCAGTCGTCGACCATCCACAGGCTGCCGGTTTGCAGCAGCTCGCGCCCGGCCGCCACATGCCACCACATATCGGACCCCGCCATCTCGGTGTAGCCGAACGAGAGGTACATGAGTGGCCCGGCCACCAGCAACAGCAGCGCCGCAAGCTGGGCGTAGCGGGCGCTGGCAACGGGCTTCGGCAACGGGGGGGCGTTCTTGCTCACGGCGCGTTCACTCTACAACACGCCATATGCGGATGTCGCCGACGAACAACTGGAACGTGCCGTACAGGTAGCGATGTAACAGCAGCTCGGGCATGAAGTTGTGCACCGCCAGCGTGCGGTGGGGCTCGAGATAGGGATGACGACCCGCCAGTGCATCGCGGTAGAAGCTCGCATAGGCCGGGCGCGTCTTCACCAGGCGCGACAGGTCGTGCACCAACGGCCCGTTGAGTTCATTGGCCAGTGCGGTGTCGTACCAGTTCTCACTGAGAATGAGAAAACCGGCCCGGCGCAACACAGCGGCATCGCCCGCCGCGTACTCGGGCCGGAACAAGGCGTTATTGCCCGACGGCGGGTTGACATAAAAACTGGTGAACTTCGGGGTGCCCGGGTGCTCGGCATACCACGCACGCAGCGCGATGCGCGGGTCGCGGTGATAATCTCCCACCAGGTCCACCGCGAGCAGCGCCGGCCACAGCAGCACCAGCGCCACACACCAGCGGCGCGCGCCCCAGCGCGTGGCGTACAGGCCACAGGCGGCAATGATGCAGGCCACTGGCAGCAACGGCAGGTAGTGCCGGTAGTAGGTGATGGGCGAGACGAACGCCATGAACAGCGCAAAAGCGGCGAGCGGCAACAGGCAGCACCAGGCGCGCGCGGGCCCGAAGCCACCGGAGAACACCGCGCGCAGACCCGCAGGCAGCAGCAGCCACGCCGGCAGGCCGACGCCTACCAGCAGCACCAACGGCAGGTTGAGCAGGTTGCGCGGCAGCTTGTGCCAGTCTATCGCCGCGTAAGACGTGCCAAAGCGGCCACTCGCGCTACCCATCGTGTACGCCGCAATCAGGTCGATATGGCTCAGCATCCAGGCCAGCGGCGGCAGTAGTGCCCACACCAGGCACATGCCGCGAGGCACGCGCCGCCAGGGAACAAGCAGGTACCACAGGGCCAGCGTGTAGGGCAGCAATGCGTGTTCGCGAAAGCCCTGGATGCTGGGCAGGGCAAACAGCAACGCGCTGGCCGCAATCAGCCAGCCGATGCGACGGTTGCTCATTCCCCTGCGTAAGTAAGCCCACACTCTCTCTGGGAGCCACGCCAGATAGGCCAGCAGCGCAAACACCCAGTACTTGGCCCAAACCGCGCCCAGGAGGAAAACGGGACTCAGGCGCAGGCTGCGAACCGAATTGCGAGTGCTCGCATACACCAGCACGGCGAGGAACAGGTAGATAAAAAACGTCGATGGGGCATCCACCGTGCCGCTGTGGGATTCGCTCATGTGCCAGCCGGAGAGCGCCAGCAGGCCGCCCGCCATCCAGCCTGTGGCGGGCTGCGCCGGCACCAGCCAGAGCGTAATAAGTACCGTGAGCACCACGGTCAGCGCCCCGGTTACCGCCGAGTAGCCGCGCGCCACCATCAGGTGCTCCGGCCCGTGGCAGTAGCGCTTCACCGCCGTGGCATCGCCGTGAATCCCGGCGGGCGGCGGCGAGCCCAGCGCCGAGGCGATGGCGATGGTCTGGGCACCGGTGAAGGGCGTGTAATCGAAGCCACCCAGGGCTGCACGGCAGGAACCGGCCTCATCGAAGTTGACCAGGGAAAAGCTGCCGGGATGATCCCAGCCCCAGCCTACTGTGAGCGCACTGTAGAGACGCGGCAGCAGCGCCAGCAGGAACAATGCGAGCAGGTAGAGCGCAATGCGCTGTTGGCTGGGCCCGACTGCGCTCATGTTTCAGGCATCACGGGGTTTCTTCGGGGACTCGCTGAGCTGGTTGCGTGACGGCCTGCATGGGTACGGCGTCTGTTTGGGTAGGACGTTTGTATGAGTTCGACGTCTGCATCGGGCAAGCGCCTGCTGCGGATAGCCGCCCAGGGCTCAGCAGGCAAAGATATTCGCCCCGGGCGGCTATCCGCAGCAGTCGAACCCGGCCAATGTTCGTTACTCGTAGAGGTTCGGTACGGCGTGTGGGCGCTGCGATCCCGGCAGCCTGGCCTGCATGCCAAGGTTCGAGAACGGTCTGCTCTCGCGCTGGCGTGTGCCCTGGAGGGCGAATATCTTTGCCCGCTGAGCCAGCCAGGGCACACGCCAGCGCGAGAGCATTGCATAACCAAAAGCAAGCACTTACTCATCGCGCATCCCCTGAAAGAAGGCACTCAGGCGTAGCCATGCTCCCGGAACCACGCCACGGAATCCGTCACCGCCGTTTCTATGGGCGTTTGCGGCAGGCCCAGTTCCGCCACTGCCCTGGCCGGATTCACATACGGGTGCTGCAGCGCGAATACGGTGTTCTTGTAGGTGGTGATCGGGGCCTTGCCGGTAAGCTTCGACCACAGCTCCGCGAGCTTCGCCACCCGCAGCATGGTGCCGGCCGAGACCTCGCTGCGCGCGACATTCTCCACGCCACCAACGCGACCAATGAGCTGCAGAAACTCCCGGTTGCTCATGTTGCCCTCGGCATTGGCGAGAATGTATGACTCGCCAATACGGCCCTTCTCCATGGCCAGCACATGACCCGCCGCCACGTCGCGCACATCCACCGCGCACACGCCACCGTCCCAGTAGTTTTTCATTTTGCCCTTGAGCGTGCTGATGATCATGCTGCCGGTGGGCGTGGGCGCGCGATCCCCCGGGCCAAAGGGCAAGCCCGGCATCACCATGGTCACGGGGAGGCCATCGCTCACCATGCCTTTCACCATCTGGTGGCTGATAAATTTTGACAGTATGTACTCACTGGCCCATGGCCAGGCATTGAACGCGGTGTCTTCCGTGGCCCAGGTGCCATCGGCGTTGATGCCGATGGCGGCGATGCTGCTGGTGAACACCACCTTTTCCACCCCGGCGGCAAGCGCGGCAGACAGCATGGATCGAGCGCCATCGACATTGATCTTGAAGTGCAGGTCCGGGTCTTTCGTCCAGACGGCGAACATCGCCGCGAGGTGATACAGGTGCGTTGCACCCTGCACTGCGCGCTGCAACGAAGAGGGATCAAGCAGGTTGCCCTCAACGATCTCGACATCCATGCCGTCGAGCGGGGAACGATTTTCGCCCGGCATGACCATCACGCGCACGTCGTCACCTTTTTCCAGGCACAATCGCGTTACGTGGTTGCCGATGAAGCCGGTGGCCCCTGTAATCAAAACCTTGCCCATGTCATGCTCTCCTGCTGCTATTATCGTTAAAGGTGGGCCTGGCGGGCGCCGTGCAGGCAGCATGGCCAGAGCGGCTATTCTACCGGCAAGCAGGCAGCGCAGCCTACCCACAATGCAAACGGGCCCCTGAATAAACAGGGCATCCACTGGCTCTACGACCCATCGAGGATATCGTCATGAAACATCTGCTCTCCGCTCTCCTTGCCATCGCACTGATGCACACCGGTTTCAGCCATGCGCAGAGCAATGACGCTCCGGCCTGGGACGCTGCACTGGAGGCAGCTATCAGCCAGCGCAGCGACGAGCAACGCGCACGGGACGCATACCGCCACCCGGCCGCCACGCTGGCTTTCTTCCAGGTGGAACCGGGCATGACGGTAGCCGAGGTACTGCCGGGCGGCGGCTGGTACACCCGCATCCTGGCGAACTACCTGGGCAGCGATGGCACGCTCTACGGCGTGAACTACGCCGACGACATGTGGCCGCTGCTGAGCTACGCCAGCGAAGAGTGGATTGCGCAACGCATCGCCGCCACCGCCGCCTTCCCGGACCAGGTTGCTGAATTCACCGACAACGGCATCAGCGCGGCGGGCTTTACTTTCAAGACGGTGCCTGAGAAGGCCACTGGCGAGGTCGACCGCGTGTTGCTCATTCGCGCCCTGCACAACCTGAGCCGCTTTGAATCGGAAGCGGGCACCTTCACCCAGGCGATGCAGGCCATTCACAGCATGCTGAAAGACAATGGCATGGTAGGTGTGGTGCAGCACCGCGCGCCGGAATCCGTGAGCGATGCAAGCGCCGCCGGCGAGCGCGGCTACCTGAAACAGAGCGCCGTGATTGCGCAGTTTGAAGAAGCAGGCTTCGAACTGGTCGCCAGTAGTGAGATCAACGCCAACCCGGCGGACCAGCCCGGCGAGGAAGGCATTGTCTGGCGCCTGCCCCCTTCACTGCGCACCAGTGGAGACAACCCTGAGCTGCGGGAGGCCATGCTAGCGGTTGGCGAATCCGATCGCATGACGCTGCTGTTTCGCAAGGCCGGGTACTGACACCACCCGCCGCTGCAGCGTCTAGGCGGGCGGCAGGTAGCCCGCCGCCATGTCTTCCGCCTCGGCCCACAGGCGGCGCGCCATGTCGGCGTCAAACATGTGGTGGTCACCGCTGACTCGCACCGGGTTGCAATCTTCGAAGTACGCGCCGCTGACACCTTCAAGTGCCGGGTGCGCGGCCACGTATACCTGCGTGGCCGCGCCCTGCTCCGGCGTCTTGGCGACCACACCACCCAACAGGTCAAAGCCGGTGCGAATCCAGCCGGGTGCCGTGCGTGCAATATTGGTTTGCACGAGGCCGGGATGAATGACGTTGGAGGTGACGCCGGTGCCCTCCAGGCGCCGCGCCAGCTCCAGCGAAAACAGCGCGTTGGCGAGCTTGGAGCGACCGTAGGCCTGCTGCGCATCAAAGCTGCCCTCGCCGCGCAGATTGTCAAAATCAATGCCTTCCGGCGGCGCCTGCGTGTAACCGGAGCGGCTGCCCACGTGCACGATGCGGCCATCGCCTGCCGCACGCATGCCGGCCAGCAGGTGGTTGGCCAGCACGAAGTGCCCGAGATAGTTCACCACGAACATTTTCTCGATGCCGTTCACCAGTTCCAGCTCACCGAACGTGTTGATGCCGGCGTTGAGGATCAGCATATCGAGCTCTGCGTCCATTCCACGCACGGCCTCGGCACAGGCCAGCACCGAATCGAAATCAGACAGCTCCAGCGCCAGCGGCACGGTGTTGCCGTCCACACTCTCGCAGGCGACCTCGGCTTTCTCCAGCGTTCGCCCGGTCCCGATCACACGGGCACCGCGCAGCGCCAGTACCCGCAGGGTTTCATATCCCAGGCCTGAATTGCAGCCGGTGACGAGTGCGGTCTGGCCGCTGAGATCGAGCCCCGCCGTTACCTCCTCGGCGGTGGATTCCGGGCCAAAGGGCCCGTTCGGCAGAGAGCTGTCGATGGTGACGGCCGGCGCGTCGCCGCAGGCGCTGATGAGCGGTGTGCTGGCGACAACGGCGCCGAGTTGCAGGAGGTGTCTGCGTCGAAGTTGCATGTGTGCGCCCTGTCGGTAGCTATTCCAATGCATAGTATAGACCGTTGCTGCAGCTCGGCTCGAAGTGCTCCCGGCTACGGCGTGATTAAAAGCGGCCTTGCGGATTATCCAGTGGCATTGGACGGCACGCGCATAACGACGCAATGCAACTTTGCTCCGCGCGAGGGCTGGCTCCCGCAACAGCCCCATGTATTTTCTATCAGAGCAATTCCTCTACCAGCCCAACTGGCGGGAAATCAATTCTTCTACCAGCGCCGCACCGGACCATGAGAATAGCGGCACCAGCAGATAAAGCCCCAGGCGCGTGCGCGTCAGGTGCCCGGTGGGCCACTCCGGTACAGCCTGGATGTCGGCTCTTGTCGTCAGCAACGCGGCCAGCCGCTGGGGGTCAGCGTGCGCCAACTCAAGCGCCTGCGCAGGATCCGGCAACAGAGCGTTCAACTGCTCACTCAGACGCGCCTTTTCAGCACGTAGCTGCGCGCGTACACCCAACTGGGGAAAGATGAATACCGAGACAGCCAGGCCCATGTAGATGGTCAGCACCAGCAACCCTAAAGCGACTACGCCTGCTGTCATCGTGATGTCCAGCAGTGATGTAACAAACACAAAACAAACAGACCACAGCACCATCAAGCCCATGACGGCACCCGCGAGATTCAGCCCGTAGCGCGAGAAAACAACCAGTTGGTCTGCGCGCAACAAATTAATCTTCACGTACTTCAGGCCCAGGCGTCGCATGGCGATCGCATCACCGATGGCAAGGACCAGGGCAGACAGTGCAAGAGACCAGGTGAACCACGCCAGCAGTACGGTGAAGAGCTCGCCAAACGCCGCGCCAGGCTGGGCAAACCATGTGGAGAACCGGTCCAGCTGCACCTCTTGCATCACCACCATCAGCACCCCGCCCACAACCACGGTATACGGCGATGGCAGTGCGCGCGTAGTGGCAAAGCGGTCGATCAGTTCGCGCAGGCCGGAATCGGAATCAGTCAGCAGTGGGCGCACCTGTGCCAGACATTGCTGGCCGGTGCGCCGCACCCTGGGCACAGCCGCGAGGAAATAACCTACCTGAACCGAGAGCAGCACGACGAATAAGCCGTCGCGTACAGGTTCCGGCGAAGGGGCACCCAGTTCCGCAGCCGCACGTTCCAGCAGCAACCAGACCAGGTAGCCAACAGCGGCCACGCCGATACCCGCAAGCACCGGCACCGCAGCGATAAAGCGCTCGGGAGCTTGCGCTGGCACGCCAGGCCTGCTGTTTGCCGATAACTCGTCCAACGTTGCCCCTGATTCGCTTCCCGGGTTTTCCTGCGGCCTGATCAAGGGATCGTGCGCCTCGGCATAGATCGCGCGTGGCACAATCACACTGTCATCTCCGCTGGTTGCTTCATCATGCGAATTTCAATCGAGAATACAATAGGCAAACCGGGGGATTCTACGCAGGCCCTGTCTTTTTGAGCCACAGCAATCAACCCCTGCAGCGGTCACCCGGCCTGACTTTGTCGACAGGCTCCGCAATGTGTGGTCTGATTATGCCTGCAGGCAGTACGCTGCACCCTGCTCGTTAACGGCATTCCCGGCTGTAGCAGGCAATAAAAAACTCTTGCACGGCAACACGAGGCCAGAGCAGGTGGCAGGCAGAGCCAGGCCGATACTGATTCTTTCCATCGACGGGGGCGGCGCACGCGGGCTTATTCCAGTGCAGGTGCTGTACCTGATTGAACACGAAGCCGGCATCGGTATACGCGAAACCTTTGACTTCTTCGCCGGTGTCAGTACCGGCGCCCTGATCGCGTCCTACTGTGCCGTTGGCGAGGGTTCGCTCGAAGTTCTGGCCAAAACCAGCTATTCCTCCGACAACATGTCGCGCATATTCGACAAGTCGGTATGGGACAAGATGCTGGGCCGCATGCAGAACCAGCCGAAATATGACGGCGTGAACAAGCGTCAGTACCTGGAGGAAGTACTGGCTACTGTGCGTATCAACGATATTGCCGACAAGCACCTGCTGGTCATCGCCTACGACTTCATCAACCGGGAGCTGGTAACCTTCAAGAACCGTCGCGGTCACGATGCCAGTTATAACCCAACCCTTGCCGAGATCTGTGATGCCGCCACCGCAGCGCCCACGCTGTATCCACCGGTACCCACTACCGACCTTTATAGCCGCTGGCTGGTCGATGGCGCACTCGCAATCAATGATCCCAGCCTGTGTGCGATTTCGGAAGCACTCGCCATGGGCTATGACATTGAGCAGATCTGGATGCTGTCGATGGGTACCGGCCGCCCCGTACATGACATGTCGCAGGAACAGCAAGACCAGATTGGCATGGCGTCCCGGGACTGGGGAATTGTCGGCTGGGTAACCAACGGCCTGCTGGATCACATGCTCAGTGCCAGTTCCGCGGTCAGTGCACACCAGTGCCAGCAGTTACTGGGAGATCGCTATCTCCGTATTGACGGTACCCTGCCCCGGGCCCTCATGAAGCTGGACGAAACCACCCCCGCTTACGTGCGCAACCTCAGAGCGCACGCGGATATCTGGTATACGGCCAACCTGAAGCAGATTCGTTTATTGCTGGACAGCTTCCAGGCCAGCAGGGGCCACGTCGCGTCGATAAGCGCAAGCACCAGGTAGGCTTGTTTGTTGACTCACACTTACACTCCATCGAAACCACTATGAGGATACCACCGTGGCGAGAGCTATGTTGCCGATACTCTGCTTGACGATGCTAATGAATGCCGCAGCCTTCGCCGAGGGACGGGGCGTTTCCAGCCTCGGTCGGCTGGAACCCCACAATGGCGTGATCCGTCTCTCCGGCCCCTCTGGCATCGGCGTGTCCGGCTCGGTGATCAAGGAGTTGTCGGTAAAAGAGGGGGATTGGGTCGAGAAAGACCAGGTTGTTGCCTATCTGGATAGTTACCAGTTGCGACGCGCGGAGGTCGCGCGGCTGGAGGCCATTGTCGAGAACGCCCGGCGAGAGCTGGCCCGGCAGCAGGACCTCGCCAGGACCTCGGCAACCAGCAGGACGCTCCTCGACACGGCGACAATGGAGATGAGTATCGCCCGGGCTGATCTGTCCGCGGCCCAGGCAAAGCTGGAGCTCTCACTGGTGCGCGCACCACTGCGGGCCCAGGTGCTGGAAGTCCACAGTCAGCCGGGGGAAAGAGTCGGGCCGGATGGCATTCTGGAACTCGCCCAGACAGATCGTATGTATGCGGTAGCCGAGGTCTATGAAACCGACATCAGCCGGGTCAGGGTCGGCCAGACCGCGGTGATCACGGCACCCACCCTGGATGATGGCGTTACCGGGAAGGTGGAGCGTATTGCCCTGAAAATAGGCCGCATGGATGCGCTGGGGACAGACCCTGTCGCCAGGACCGACGCCCGCGTCGTGGAGGTTTTCATACTGCTGGACAGCAGCGAGCGTGTAGCCGGGCTGACCAATATGCAGGTCGAGGTGGAGATCGAGAACTGATGGCCCGCCTGCTCCCACTTGGCTGGCTACAACTCAAACACCAGAAGCTGCGGCTGTTCGCCGCGATCATGGGTATCGCCTTCGCGGTCATCCTGATAACCGTGCAGCTTGGGTTCAGCAAAGCACTGACTGTGAGTGCCGTACGCTATCACAGCGCTATGGACTACGAACTGGTGATGGTAAGCCCGAAGACGACCTACCTGGTATCGACCAAACAGTTCCCCCGTAGTCGGTTATACCAGGCCCCGGGGTTTGAGGGCGTCGACGGTGTCACCGCGGTGTATACGCAGCAGGGCAGCTGGCGCGACCCCGCTGATCGCACCAGCGCCCGCAATATCTTTGCCATCGGCTTCAACCCCTCGCAGCGCGGATTTGCCCGGCTGCTAACGCCGGCGCAGCACGAACTGATCAAGCTCCCCGATCGCATCATCTTTGACCGACGCGGTCGACCTGAATACGGGCCTGTCGCGGCGCTGTTCGAAAGTAACGGCCCCTACGAAGTGGATATCAACGACCGCATGCCAATACTCGCGGGACTCTACTCCCTCGGGACGTCCTTCGGGCTGGATGGCGGCGTGATCACCTCCGACCTGAACTTTCTGCGAGCCTTCCCCAAACGCGATAAATCGTCCATCGACATCGGCCTGATTCATCTGCAGCCTGGCGCTGATCCGCAGCAGGTGCAGCGGGAAATCATCGCGGGGATTCCCCGGGATGTGCGGGTGCTGACCAGAGAGGAATTCAAGACCCAGGAGATTGACCACTGGAGCAAGACCACGCCAATAGGATACATATTCACCTTTGGCGCAATCATGGGTCTGGTAGTGGGTTTTATTATCGTCTACCAGATCCTGTTTGCCGATGTGCAGGATCATGTCAGGGAGTACGCCACCCTGAAAGCCATGGGTTATACCCACGGCTATCTGCGCGGCGTCGTGCTGCAGCAATCGGTGGTACTGGCCGTGCTGGGGTTCATCCCCGGTATCGCGGTTTCCATTCTGGTGTTTGGCAAGGCAGCGGAGGCCACCGGCCTGCCCCTGTCGATGAACCTGCGCTCGGCCGGCTTTCTGTTCCTGCTCACTCTTTTCATGTGTGCGAGTTCCGGCATCCTGGCATTGCGCAAGCTGCGCTCCATAGATCCGGCGGAGGTATTCTGATGACCGACGAGATGCCGGTAACCCTGGAAGGTGTGTCTTATCTTTATGGCAAGGGTGCCCTCAGCAAACAAATACTGTATGACATCAATGCCGCTATCCAGGCCGGTGAGATCGTGATTCTGACCGGGCCCTCAGGATCCGGCAAAACCACACTCCTGACGCTGATGGGCGCACTGCGCTCAGCCCAACAGGGCAGTGTGAAGGTGTTGGGGCACGAGCTGAACCGGGCACGTGATCGCACGCTGGTCAGGGTGCGGCGCCAGATTGGCTACATTTTCCAGTCACACAACCTCCTCGAGAGCCTGACCATCGGTCAGAACGTGCAGATGGGCTTGAAACTGGATCCCGCTGGCGGCAGAAATGCGCGCCAGCGCATCGCCGACGTACTCGACCGTGTTGGCCTGGGCGAGCATATCCACAAACACCCCGGACAACTGTCAGGCGGCCAGAAACAGCGGGCGGGAATTGCGCGGGCACTGGTGAACCGCCCCCGGATTATCCTGGCGGACGAACCCACGGCCTCACTGGACAAGCAGTCCGGACGCGATGTGGTCGAACTGATACAGGAGTTGGCCCGGGAAGATGGGGCGGCCGTGGTGCTGGTGACCCACGACAATCGCATCCTGGATATCGCGGATCGCATCCTGCATCTCGAAGATGGCCACATGAAACCCCTCGGAGAGGCCGTCGCGGAGGGAGCCAGCCGCATGCTGAACCTGCTGGGCAAGCACGAGCCCGGAACCGCCAGTTACCTCGCAGCATTTTCTTTTGCCCTGGCGCGCGTTGCCCACGCGGATGATGTTGTGACGGATAGCGAGCGGGCACAGATGCGGCGGATTCTCCACGACGTGGCGCACCTCGAAACGTCCGAGGTCGAGTTCATTATGGAGCTTTCCATGATGCAGCATCGCGCACACGATTCCTCCGGCATGGGCGCAGAGCACAACGCCCTGTTGGCTGAGCGCCAGGACCACTTCGTGGAATCACTCTTCACCATTGCCGGCGCCGATGGCGAGGTCGACGATGTGGAAGTTGCCGAGATCAGGCGGATTGCGGCGGAGTTTGGCCTGCAGCACAGCAGGTTCGCCGGGAATTGAGCAGCCCGTGCCGAGCCTTGGCCGCTGCCGACACTGACGACTGTCCAGTTTGAGGTAAAGGTTCTGGACACCGCTTCCGAGGCAGGGGGAGCCACCATCTCGCAGCAGACCCCACTCGCAGCAGACCCGATGCAATATTCTTTATAGTTATGGCATGATATTTAAAAATATCATGCAGTTATTTCTTGATCTCTCTGCAGCGATCCCTATACTTGCTCCTGTGGCGGTTATTGGGAACACCAATTATTGAGGGCAACCGTCACCTTAAAGGGAGAGCCTGCGAACATTTGTCAGAGGTGTTCGCGGCCAGGGGACGCTACCCGGTTGCGGGCCGGGTAACACATACTGGGGCTACACGAGAACAGGGCTTTACCCTTCAAACGCCGTCGCTACCTGCCTTGCGACGGCGTTTTTTTATGCCTGCCGAAAATGCTTCGCCCCTGAATTGCCTGAACCGGCCTGTGGCCTGAATCTCTTTACGGCCTGAACCTTTGTACTGACTGGACTGTGGCTCACCCTGCCCCGCCGCGTCGACAATACGGTATGCTGCAAACTGCGGGCCGGGAAGAGGCAAAAACCATAAACCCGCGACAATACAATGCCCGGCAGAAGCAACAATAAAGTGACGACCACGACATCGTTCACCACTACCGGGCGGGCCGCTCAGGGCCATCTACAGGAGAGGAGTTGCAGACAATGGGCACGTTGAACGTTGCGGTACTCGGCGGCGGGTCGTGGGGTACGACCGTCGCGTCACTGGTAACTCGCAACGCGCCGGTCACCCTGTGGGCGCGTAACAGCAGCACCGTGGATGAGATCAACACGCGACATACCAACGAAACCTACCTGCCAGGCGCCACCCTGCCGGAAAAACTGTTTGCCACAGCGGATCTCGCGCAGGCTGTGGGCAGCGCGGACCTGGTGGTGATGGCGGTGCCCTCACAATACTTTCGCGATGTACTGCTGGCAGTGCGCGCACACCTTCGCACCTGGGTGCCCATCGTCAGCCTCACCAAGGGCCTGGAATTAAGCAGCCATTTGCGCATGACCGAGATCGTGGAGGAGGTGCTGCCCGGGCACCCGGTAGGGGTGCTCACCGGCCCCAATCTCGCGCGCGAGATCATGGATGGCAAAGCCGCCGCCAGCGTGATCGCGATGGAAGACGAAATTATCGTGCAACAACTGCAGGACGTTTTCGGCTGCGGGCTATTCCGCGTGTACACCAATACCGACGTCATCGGCTGCGAACTCGGCGGGGTGCTGAAAAATATCATCGCCATCGCCGTCGGCATGGGCGACGGACAGGGCGCCGGGGACAATACCCGCGCCGCGCTGATTACCCGCGGGCTGGCCGAAATCTCGCGCCTCGGCGTGGCGATGGGCGGACGCGCGGAAACCTTCTCCGGGCTCGCCGGCATGGGCGACCTCATCGCGACCTGCACCAGCACCCAGAGCCGCAACCACCACGTGGGGGTGGAGCTGGCGAGGGGCAGGCTGTCAGCGGATATTACCAGCGGCATGGTGATGGTCGCGGAAGGGGTGCGCAGCGCGCCGGCCGTCATGGCGCTGGCGGAACGCTACGCGGTGGAAATGCCCATCGCCAGCGAAATATGTCGTGTGCTGTCCGGGGAGTCGAGTGCCAGCCGCGGCTTTCGCGGCCTGCTCAGGGTGGTCGCCGGTGCCGAATGGGAACCCGGCTGAACAGGCTGGCGCTGCGGCGCGCACTGGGGCACAATCATTGTTGAGTCGTCGCGGCCTCGGGACAGAGGCCCAGTACACAGCGGCTGAGAAAAAAGCTGCTGACTCACAGAAAAACTAAAAATACAGGGGCGAAAACAATGCGGCGGAGCACTGGGGCAATCACCCTCGCAATTCTATACGCGCTGACATTCGGCGCGACAGCGGCTCATTCGGGCGAATCCATCTTCAGCGAACTGCAGGGCGAGCCGGGCCTGCGCTCGGCGTCGGCACTGGTGCTGGATAGCGAAGGCAACCGTATCTTCGGCAAGAACGTGGATACTGTGCGGCCCATCGCCTCCATCACCAAGCTGATGACGGCGATGGTGGTACTGGACGCGGGCCTGGACCTCGACGAGCCCATCACGATCACCAGGGCCGATCGGGATACGCTGAAACTCACCGGCTCACGCCTCGATTTCGGCGCCACCCTGAGCCGCCGCGAGATGCTTCTACTGGCGCTGATGTCATCCGAGAACCGCGCCGCCAGCGCACTCGGGCGCACCTATCCGGGCGGTCTGTCGAGCTTCATTGCGCACATGAACTACAAGGCCCGCAGCCTGGGCATGCACGACACCCGGTTTGCCGACCCCGCAGGCCTGAATGCACAGAACGTGTCCACCGCGACGGACCTTGCGAAAATGGTCGCCGCGACCAAAGCGTACCCCCTGATCACACTGTCCACCACGACTGAACGCATGGAGGTACGTCCCTTCAGCAACCGCGGTCCGCTTGTCTATGGCAACACCAATCGCCTGCTGAAGAACGCAGACTGGGAAATTGCGCTGAGCAAAACGGGCTATATCAATGAAGCGGGGCGCTGCCTGGTGATGCAGGCCAGGATAGAAGGTGAAGAGGTCTCCATCGTGCTGCTAAACTCCTTCGGCAAACTCACTCCCTTCGGGGATTCCAATCGTCTGCGCAAATGGATGCTCGCCAGTAGCTAGCGCGCAACCACCGGAGCCGGCATGAAACCTATCTACCTGCGTGCACTTTCTGCTTCCCTGCTGCTCCTTGCCGGGCCAGCCCTGGCAGGCACCGCCGCCCGCGACGCCCCCGCCACCTACCAGGCCTTCATCGGCATTCTCGAGCTGGACGACCAGCGCGGCGAGTGGGATGAAATCTCCGACGATACGGTCGAGATCGATTTTTCCGATCTGCTGAGTGGCGGACTGGAAGGTGAGTACGTTTTCTATGAAGGCTGGGTGCACGCGGGTTTGAATCCCGGCGGCAGCATCGCGTGGAAGAGCGACGATACACGTTTCTCGGGTGGCGTCACCGAGGCGACCGGCGGCTTTCTGCAGGTGGAGCTGGACAACACCGTTTTTCTCGCCGAACTGCACCTCGGCGGCTACCTGCGCGGGCGGTTGCACGACCGTATCACCGCGTATGCCGCCGCGGGCCCCATGGTGCTCTATGGTTATCATGAGGTAGACGATGAATCGGTGGAAGGCGCCGACGACAACCTCCAGCTCTCCGAAACCGACAGTTCAAGCTTCGCGCTTGGCTACTACGCGCGCGCGGGTGTCGATTTCGAATTCCGTGAAGACCAGTACCTCGGGTTCGGCCTGCGTTATCTCTCGGCAGAGCTGGATTTCGACCAGACGGTTGGCAATATCGACATCGCGGGCCCGCAGTACGTTTTCACCTTCAGCCGGCGGCTTTGAACGTCACCGTCGTGCCACACCGCGCCGGTCGCACCGTCCGCGGGTAAATCGGCACCTGAGTGGTGCGCATACCGTTGACTCCCTGCCAGCGCGCCGTCAGAACCAGACACGGACGCCCGCGACGACAGAGAGACGGCTGATACTCTCGCCCTCAGCCCGGCTGAAATCCGCCGTGTCGCCGAGGTCCCGCTCCCACGCCACGCCGATGTAGGGCGCAAACTCCCGTTGAATTTCATAGCGCAGGCGGATGCCGCTTTCTATACTGGCCAGGCCGGAACCCCGCCCCAGTTCGGGCACATCCTGCAGTGACACATCCAGCTCCAGCCGCGGCTGCAGGATCAGACGCTGCGTCAGCAACAGGTCGTATTCCAGTTCGATGCGGGCGGACACATCACCGCGCTGGCTTATAAAGGCCGCGGCATCGAGCTCGAACCAGTAAGGCGCCAGCCCCTGCACGCCCAGCACCGCGGAGTAGCGATCCGGCTCCGGGTTCACGTCGTAGCGCAGACCCGCCTGCAGGTCGAAATACGGCGATACCGCGCGGCTGTAAAGCGCCTGGACTTCGGCTTCTTCCGTTTGGCTGTCATCCAGCAGGTACTCGCCTTCGGTTTTCAGCAGCGCCCGGTTGATATCGCCACCATAGGACGCCTGCGCGTCCCACAGCATGACGGGGTCGCCCTCATTGGAGCGGTACTCCAGCCGGTCGACAAACAGCGCGGTTGTTTTCTGGCCTCCCATGTGTGCGCGCAACGCTTCGCGCGCAGCCTGCATTGAATCTGCGCCTGTGTGGCTATCGGATGCGAAGGCCGCAAGCGGCGTTAACAGCGAAGCGAATGCGCAGAGCGCATTTGGCGACAGCCACTTCATGCGCCCACCTCCCGCTCACGCACCGACACCACCTGGAACATGCCGGCGTGCATGTGATAGAGCAAGTGGCAGTGAAACGCCCAGTCGCCCAGCGCATCGGCGGTGATATCGATAGACAGTTTTTCCGCTGGCTTGACGATGATGGTGTGCTTGTTCGGCTTGTGCGCGCCGCCACCGTTCACCAGCTGGAAGAACATACCGTGCAGGTGAATGGGATGCGGCATCATGGTGTCATTCACCATTGTCAGGCGCAGCCGCTCGCCGTGATGGAAAACAATGGGTTCCTCTACCGCAGAATATTGCACACCATCGAAGGACCACATGTAGCGCTCCATATTACTCGTCAGGTGCAGTTCCATCTCTCTGCCCGGCTCGCGCTGATCCGGGTTGGGGTCAAGGCTGCGCAAGTCGCTGTAGGCCAGGGCGCGGTGAGCCACATCTTCAAGGCCGATGCCCGGTTCGTGCAAACGGCTCACCGGATTCTCCGCCAGGTTGGCAACGCCGGGGCCGGCCGGGTGGTCATGCTGCTGCACGCGCATATCCGGCATGCTATGGCCTTCATGGTGGGCATGCTCGGCGTGCGAGCCATGCGTCATACCCATGTCTTCCATGGTCAGTAGCGGGCGTGGCCGCAGGGCGGGCACCGGCGCGCTCATGCCGGGCCGCGGCGCGAGGGTTGCACGACCATAGCCGCTGCCGTCAATGGCTTCACACATCACCGTGTAAGCACGCTCTTTCTCCGGGCTGACAATGACATCGTAGGTTTCCGCCACGCCAATCTGGAACTCATCGGTTGCCACCGGCTGCACATTGAGCCCGTCGGCCTGCACCACGGTCATCGGCAGGCCGGGTATGCGCACATTGAAGAACGACATGGCAGACGCGTTGATGATACGCAGCCGAACGCGCTCGCCCGGCCTGAACAGGCCTGTCCAGTTCGCGTCCGGCGCCTGGCCGTTAACGAGGTAGGTGTAGGTTGCACCGGTGACATCGGAGATATCAGTGGGGCTCATGCGCATGGCGCCCCACATCAACCGGTCTTCCACGGTTGCGGCAACGCCATCCTCGCGCACATCATCCAGGAAATCTCCCAGCGTGCGCTTCTGGTAATTCAGGCTATCGCTCTGTTTCTTCAACGTCGCGAACAACGCATGTGGATCGAGAAAGGTCCAGTCCGAGAGCAACAACACATGCTCACGATCATAGTCAACCGGGTCCGGGTCCGCCGGGTCAATGATCAGGGGGCCATAGTGGCCCAGCTGCTCCTGCAGATTTGAATGGCTGTGGTACCAGTAGGTGCCCGCCTGTTTCACCGGAAACCGGTAGGTGAATGTCTCCCCGGGACGGATACCGGGGAAGGTAACGCCCGGCACCCCATCCATCTCGAAGGGCAGGAGAATACCGTGCCAGTGGATGGAGGTGTCCTCCGCCAGCTGATTGCTGACGTTCAGCGTCACCGTATCGCCCTCGCGCCAGCGCAGCAGCGGTGCGGGCAGTGTGCCGTTCACCGTTATCGCGCCGGCCGCCTGGCCGTCAATGCTCAACGGCGTGCGCCCGATGGTCAGATTGAACTCGGTGCCGCTCAGGGTCGGTAGCCGGCTGTGCTGGTGCCGCGTTTCGCTGCGCGCCCAGGGCGGCAACAACGCCTGCAGGCCAAGCAGGGTGGATGCAGCGGCGCCTGAATAAATAAACCCTCGTCTGGATTGCATACCAGTGTGTCTCCCTGCATCAATTTACGGATTGAGCCGTACGAGATTTTTTCGGCGCTCCACCAGTACACCCGGGAGCAGGCCCCTCAATTGTACAGTCCTGGAGACATTGAGTCAGGAGAAGCCATTTGCCGTGGGTTTGCGGCGCGCACTACCCTGTGTCCAGCGCAAGCGGCTGGCCGATGGCTCGCTCCGGGCCCCTTCGAAGACTCTGACCTCATTAAACCTCCAGGGGTTCAGTTGACACCCCCAACGGCGCTGACTAGTGTAGAACGCAGTGTTAACAACAACAGGAACAACGCGATGAACACCCGCAACACACTGATCAAGAGCGCCCGCTCACTCGGCATCGCTGTACTGTGCTGCGCAGTACCCGCTATCACCTGGGCAGGCGGCTCGCCAACGGGCGGCACCATCAGTTTTGTGCCGGCCGCCGCCTCCCAGGGGGCGAGCGCGGTGCCGACGCTCGGCGGCGCAATGCTCATCCTGCTGGCGCTGCTGCTGGCCTTCATCGTATTCAACAACCTGCGCCAGCAACGTATCAAGGCCATGCTGGCGGTGGCGCTCGCCGGCGGCGCGCTGGTGAGTGCGCTCGGGGGCGTCACCCTGATCGAACGGGCCACCGCAGGGATCGAAGGCGCTAAATTCCTTATCGCCAACTCGCAAGGGCAGAGCTTCCCCATTCAACCCAACATCTTCAACAGCTACGGAAACAACGCCGGCATCGACATGCGCGTGCAGAATGTACAACTGCCGCCCGGGTGCACCAATGGCCCCGTACCCAGGGTTTGCTCCGCAGGGCTGGAGCTCCAGCAGGGCGAGGATTGCCAGATTGACTGCGGCGCCGTGCAGGGTAGTGATCGCCGCCTGAAAACCGACGTGATCGAAGTGGCCACCACCCACAATGGTCTACCGCTGTACCACTTCCGTTATATTGGTGGACAAGAGCTGTACGCGGGCGTGATGGCGCAGGACGTGCTGGCGTATATGCCCGCGGCGGTTCTGCCCGGGGCGAACGGCTACCTGGCTGTTAACTACCAGATGCTCGGCCTACAGATGACACTGGTTGAATAGCGTGGCGGTCTTCAGGCAAGCGTGTCTGCGGTAAGGGCCGATGCCGGCAACCCACAGTATTGAAAGCAGTAACGGCGCGCTCACCACCTGGTTGATTGTCAACCAGGACCTCGCACTGTTGCTGGCCACCTTTGGCGGGATGCTGCTATTGCTCATGGCGGAGCAGCTTTGGCCGCGCCGCGTCTCGAGCGATTCGCAGGCCATGCGCTGGATCAACAACTGGCTGCTGGCGATCGTTAATTTTTTCGCGCTATTTTTCCTGGTGCTGGCCCTGTCGGGCATACCGTGGCTACAGGCGCTCACGCCGCAGAACAGTGTGTTTGCCTCGCTGCCCACCGTGGTCGCCCTGGTCGCCTTGCTGATTGGCATTGAGGCGGTGCAGTACGCACTCCACCGCCTCTTCCACGCGGTGCCGCTGCTCTGGCGTTTGCATGCTGTGCACCACAGCGATCCGTGGGTTGATGTGACGACCTCCCATCGACACCACCTGGTCGAAGCACTCATCACCTCCGCCGTGTTGCTGCCGCTGGTACTGATGGCCGGGGTGCCGGTGGCCCTGTTGCTCATCGCCATGTTTATCCGCCTGGGCGTTATCCTGCTCAGCCACAGCAATCTCACCGTGCCGCGACGGCTGGATAGCCTGTTGCGGCCGTTTGTGGTTACGCCCGATTTTCACCGCGTCCATCACAGCAGCGAGCAGCCGTTGACCGACAGCAATTTCGGCACGGTGCTGCCCCTGTTCGATTACCTTTTCGGCACCGCCCGGCGCATCCCCTGGCAGGCACAGGCGAGCCTGCGCTGCGGCCTGGACGCCTGGCGCGAGCCGCGGGACTCCCGCCTCGACAGGCTGCTGCTGATGCCCCTGTTATGGCACGCTGATACTCCCGCGCAGGCGGCCACAGCAAAGCCGTCCACACCACCCGCCAGAGACGCCACAATCGTCGCTGACGCACAACCCTAGGGTTACAGGAGGTTCCATGATTCATCGACGCCGGTTACTGCAATTGGGCGCCAGCACGCTGGCCTTTCACGCTCTGGGCGCGCGGGCTGGCGCCGACGCCACGGCCACGCCGGCACCGGCGGTCATTCAGCGTGCGGTGCCCTCCTCTGGCGAGCTGCTACCGGTCATCGGCATGGGCACCTCGCGCACCTTCGACAAGCCGGATAACCCCGAGGCACTGTCCAACCTGACTGCCGTGATGCGCGCCTTCGCGGCGGGCAACGGCACGGTGATCGACTCATCGCCCATGTATGGCGCCGCCGAGAGCCGGGTGGGCGATGTGCTGACCCGCATGGACCCGCGGCCCCCGATTTTCGCCGCCACCAAAGTGTGGACGAACGGCAGGGAAGCAGGCATCGCGCAGATGCAGGAATCCGCACGACGCATGCAGGTGGACCGTTTTGACCTGATCGCCGTGCACAATCTCCAGGACTGGGAAACGCACCTGAAAACGCTCCGCGACTGGAAGGAGCAGGGCAAGGTACGCTACATCGGTATCACCACCTCGCACGGCCGCGACCATGAGGAGTTCATTCGTGTCATGCGCAAAGAGCCGCTGGATTTTGTGCAGTTCAGCTACAACATCGAAGACCGCAACGCCGAAGACATTCTCCTGCCGCTGGCGCAGGAACGCGGCATTGCCACGATGATCAACCGGCCCTACCAGCGCGGGTCGCTCTTTGGGCGCACGCGCGGTCACGCGCTGCCCGCATTCGCCGCCGATATCGACTGCACGAGCTGGGCACAATTCTTTCTCAAGTTCATTCTCGGACACCCTGCAGTGACCTCCATCATCCCCGCATCTGACAACGTCAAGCATGTCCGGGACAACATGGGCGCCAATTCAGGCCGGGTGCCCGACGCACAACAACGCGCCGAGATGCTGCGGGTCTTCGAGGCGCTCTAGTGGCACCGCAACGGCAAGGCACGTCGCTACTGCAACGTGTGCTGGCGGTGGCCAGCAACATTGAGCCACAGGAGACCCGTGCAGTCCTGGCATCATTCACGCTGGTGTTGATGCTGATGGGGTCCTATTACATCCTGCGACCCATCCGCGATGCCATGGCCTCAAACTGGACAGATACCGAAGTCAGCCAGCTGTGGACCATGACGTTCGTGTTCAGCTTTCTCGCCGTGTCACTCTACGGCGCGGCAGTGGCACGCATACGCTTTGCCCGCCTGGTGCCAACGGTGTACGGCTTTTTCGCCGCGAGCTTTGTACTGTTCTACCTCGGCATGCAAACGCTCACTGAACGCACACTGCTGGATAAGTCGTTCTACGTATGGATCAGCCTGTTCAGCCTGTTCCACATTTCCGTGTTCTGGAGCTTCATGGCGGACACCTTCTCCAGGCCCCAGGCGCTGAGACTGTTTGCTTTCATCGGCGCAGGTGCCAGCGTGGGAGGAATTGCCGGCCCGGCCTTCGCCGCATTCCTGGTAGGCGATCTGGGCACCAACAACCTGATGCTGGTGGCGGCATCACTGATGGTGCTCGCCCTGCCGCTGGTTGTCTGGGTGCAGCGACTGAAAATTTCCGACCTGCAGAATCAGGCGGTCAGCGCCACGGAACGCGACCACATCGGCGGCAACCCGCTGGCAGGTTTCACGGAATTGCTCAACAGCCGCTACCTGCTGGGCATTGGCCTGTTTATCTTTCTCTACACCGCGATCAGTTCCTTTGTGTACTTTGAACTGAAGAACCTGCTGGCTGATTACGACATGGAGACGCGCTCCGCGATCTGGGCCGGCATGGACCTCGTGGTGAACAGCATGACCCTGCTGATTGCCGCCTTTGCCACGGGGCGCATTGCGCAACGCTTCGGCCTGTCCTTCACGCTGGCCCTGGTGCCGCTGCTCATCGCCGTGGGCATGCTGCTGTTGGCGGCATCGCCACTGGTCTGGGTCGTGGTTGGCGTACAGGTCGCAAGGCGCGCCGGCAACTACGCCATCACTCGCCCGGCACGCGAAATGCTGTTCACAGCGGTGGACCGGGAAACCCGCTTCAAGGCGAAACAGGTGATTGATATCGTGGTGTATCGTGGCGGCGACATGCTGAACGCCTGGGCTTTCACCGCACTGACGCAGGGGCTCGGGCTGGGGCTCGCCAGCGTTGCCGCGGTCGGCGCCGGCATCGCCCTGCTGTGGGCGGGCACCGGGGTCTACCTGGGTCGACAGTTCCTGAGACAAACGCCGGAAACGCCGCCCGGGCATGCGGCAACAGAGGGCCCGGCGGCCGGTTGAGTTGAATAGTTGAGCCGCGCTGACCTGCCTGCACACATGGTCCGAACGGACGATACAGTCTGTTGCCTCACAGACTATACTCTGCCAACGAAAACACTGGAGGTACCCCACCATGGCAACGTCTGCTGAATATGAACTCGGCCCCAACACCTTCCCGCGGGGCTGGTTTATCGTCGCCGAAAGTTCTGAACTGGATGCGGGCCCCATGGCCGTGCGCTTTTTCGGACAGGATCTCGCTCTCTATCGCGGCGAGAGCGGCAAACCCGTGATGCTCGACGCATACTGCGCGCACATGGGCACCCACCTCACCGCCAGCACGAGTGCCATGATTGTGAAGAACGGCCAGCAGATTGAGGGAGATTCCATCCGCTGCCCCTACCACGGCTGGCGCTATAACGCAGAGGGCGACGTGGACGACATCCCCTATCACGATGGTCCCTGCCCCAAATCCGCGTCCATTCGCTCTTATCCGGTGGTCGACAACATGGGCTGCATCATGGCCTGGTACGATGCGGACGGTCGCGCGCCCGACTACGACGCACCCTTTCTCAAGGAGTGGGATGACCCGCAGTGGGTGCGCTGGGAGCTGGATCACCTCGGTGAACTGCCCATACACCCCCAGGAAATTCTCGACAACATGGCCGATGTACGCCACCTCGGCCCGACACATGGTGCGCCCAGTGAATACTTCGAGAACGAATTCCGCGACCACATCTGCATTCAGCGGCAGGGCGGCCCGATGCAGCTCTACGATACATACCTGTACACCACCACCTGGTACACGGGCCCCGGCATCCTGCTCTCCAAGCAGGTATTCGCCGACAACGAAATCTATGAACTGATCGCCAATACGCCGGTGGACGACGGCCTCTCGAAGTGTTTCCACGCCTGCCTGTTCAAGGGCCAGGCAACACCGGCGAGCGACGAGGATCGCGAAGCCGCGCGGCAGGCCCAGGCCGGCGCGCTGGAGGCCTTCGGCGCAGATTTCAACGTATGGCAGAACAAGCGCCCGGCGATCAAGATCATGCAACTGAAAACCGACGGCCCCTTTCGCACCAATCGCAAGTGGTATTCGCAGTTTTATGCAAAGCCGGATGAAGTGGGCGGCATCCGCGAGGAAGTCAACGGCTTTGTAACGGTACCTGGAATGGCGACACCGGCGGATGCCGAGCACAACATTGATAAAGGCTTGCCAATCTACGCCGATAGCTGATGAACGATGTGTTTCCCGGCCGGACCTTCCCGGCCGGGCCTCCAAAGCTGTGAGCTAGGCTGATTTTTCCATTGCGCGCCGGGAGAATTTCAGCAGCAAGCCTCTCGGTAGAAACGGCATGATCCACCCGAGCAACAATCGCAGGGCGGGCTGGTTGATCGCAACCAGCTGGCCACGCTGCATCGCCCGGTAACCGAACTCGGCCACCGATGTGGCCGATACTGCAAGATCCATCATCCTGACCCCGTCGAGGTCCGCCGCCGCCTTGAAGCCCGTATCCACCGGGCCCGGGCACAGGGCGGTGACGGTCACCCCAGTGCCCTGCAATTCGTTGGCGAGGGCCTGGGAAAAGGAGTTCACGAACGCCTTCGAGGCGTAGTACACCGCCTGCAGGGGACCCGGGAGAAACCCCGCCGTGGAGGACACATTGAGAATGCGGCCCGCGCCGCGCGCCACCATGCCTTGCACATAGTAATACGTGAGTTCTGCCAGCGTGATGATGTTGAGCTGCATCATCTGCTGATCCGCTTCCAGGCCTCGCTCATGAAACTTGCCGTGACCACCGACGCCGGCGTTGTTGATCAGCACGTCCACCTGCAAGCCGGCGGCCTCGGTCTGGCGAAACACGCGGGCGGCCGCGCCGGGCTCCGCCAGGTCTTCACAGAGGATCGTGACATGCACAGAGTGAGCGGCTTCCAGCTCAACTTTCAGCTGTTGCAGGCGCGCGGCGGACCGTGCGACGAGTACCAGGTCGCCACCGTGCGCGGCATGCACCCTTGCCAGCGCTTCGCCGATGCCACTGGAGGCCCCTGTTACCAGTGCCAGATTGCCCGCCATATTGCCCGCCATATTGCCCACGACATCCTGCCTCGCTGCGCTCGCTCAAGGGGGCAGTAGCCTACCGGCAGCCGGTGCGCTGTCAAGGGTCGCCGCTGTGCTAGACTTGGCCGCATAATTAACGGCGCAGCGGGCCACGACAGCGACACCCCTTTTCTCCGCCGCCACCCACCCGGCCATGCGTAGCTGAAATAATGGGACTACAGGACGAGCTGCAAGCCGAAGTCGACAGGATTCGCGCCAGGGAAGCCAGCGACTATGCGCTGCTCCAGGAGCGGGAGGCCTTCTACCAGCAGCATCTCGGCCCCGCAATGCGCGCGGCAGAGGCCTATTTCTGTGCGCTGGTAGACAAACTCAAGGTCATAGGCAGCGACATTCCCGTGCGCTATCCGCTGGACCCGCAACATCCGGAGGGTATAGAGCTGCGCCAGTCGGATTACCGGCTGCGCACCGATGGCAACAGGGATCCACGGCAGATCGACGTGCTGTGCTCCTGCAAGCTGGACAAGCCCCACGAATTCTATGTTCCCACGGAATCGCGCGTGGAGAGTCGCGCGAAACTGCTGCACGCCTACAGTTTTCTTCACCATCGCAAGAATAAACTCGACGATTTCTACAATATCTGCGGCGCGACGTTTATTCTCGAGGGGCCCATGACAGCGCGGATACGCATCGTGGCAAACCCCGCCGAGCGCTGTATCGAAGTGGAACTGCGGAATTTTTTCCAGGACCCGGCACCCCGCAGGCACCGCTTCGAGGGCGCAGCCTTCGATGAAGCGATTCTTGAACGCCTCGCCAAGCTGCTGCTGCGACAGATACCACAGCTGATTGAAACAAGCGTCAGCCCTGAGTTGCGTGATGAATTGCGCCAGCAGTTAGACGCAGAACAGGCCCGGCGAGAGCAGGACCTGGCCGCGGCACACGCGGAGAGAGCAAGCGCACAGAGGCGGGAGGCCGCCGAGGCCCGGCTGGCAAACCGCCTGCGGCGCGGCCTGGTGAAACTCGGGCGGGATGCCTCCGCGGGAATGAAACTCGCAAGGCAAAAGCTATCGGGTAAAACACCTCGCGACTGACGCCCTGCGGCATGTCGCCAGCCACGCTATAGCGCTGTCCGGGGAACCCCTTCCGATCACAGATGGTCTATTATTCGATCCCAATAACTTCCCGGGAACCTGTTCATGACACGCATACTCACAACGCTTCTCATCGCCGGACTGCTCAGCGCCTGTGCCACCAGCCCCACGGGCAGGTCACAGCTAATGCTGATCTCGCCTGAATCGGCGATCGTCGAATCGAAAAAAGCCTACATTGCCACGGTGGATGAACTGGGCAAGGAGGACAAACTGGTCGACGACCCGGTGCTGGCCGATCGCGTGGCGACCATCACGGGCAGGCTGGTAAGCATCGCAGTTCAGGAATATCCCAGGTCTGCGAGCTGGGAGTGGAGCGTGGCCATTATCGATGACCCGAAAACCGTGAACGCCTGGTGCATGGCGGGCGGGCGAATGGCGGTGTACACGGGCCTGTTCGAAAAACTCAAACTCACGGACGACGAATTTGCCCACATCATGGGTCATGAAATATCCCACGCGCTGGCCAATCACACGGCCGAGCGCATGTCCCGCGCCATGGCCACCACCCTGGGCGTGGTTGCCGTGGGCGTGATGTCAGACCGCCCCGCGGCCAGCATGGGCGGCGCCGCTGTCGCGGCGAAACTGGCGCTGGAGTTGCCGAACAGCCGCACCGCCGAAGCCGAGGCAGACGAGCTCGGCATGCGCATCACCGTGCAGGCCGGCTACGACCCGGACGCCGCCGTGACCCTGTGGCAGAAGATGGGCGCAGAGGGTGGCGCCGGCCCGCCGGAATTCCTCAGTACGCACCCGGCACCGGGCAATCGCGAAGCGGCCCTCGCCGCCATGGCTGCCGATGTACGCCAACTCAACCCCACCGGGCGCAAGGCCCCGGTGCACAAGGTAACCATTGAGCGCTGAGAAAACGCCGGCTGGAAAATTCTCCCCGCAGCTGCTTGCGCGCCTGTGCCGTGGCTGTGCGCATGGCGGCCACCTGGGCCCTGGCCGGAAAACCGACCCTCAGCGCTCAGCCAGCGGCAAATAGCGGGCCGCCGGCCGCCCAGGTGGCGTGGAAACCAAAGGGTACACGCTGCGGTAAACGCACTCTCGCGAGCGGGCCTGCCGCAATGTCTGCCGCATCGAATACTAGGCAGTGTGACTGCCAGTCATTGGCATCGGTTACCAGCGTGATCACGTAGCCATCGTCCTCCCTCGATTCACGCCCGGCACCGGGGCGCGGCGCAAATACCGCCTCACTGCCGTACACACCGGGGCCGTAATCCCATTGCGTGCGCGCGCCCGTGGCGTTGTCGTACTTCACCAGCGCGGTAAAGCGCAGCGTATACCCACCCTCCTCATACAGCGGAATGCGCTGGTGATAGGCGTAGCGGCTGGGCACGCCGTGGAAAATCGGGTTGGATTTATTGAACTCGGTGTTGAGCGTGTCGATATCGCCCTCGCGCACCTCGCCGGTCACGAGATTGAAACGCCAGCGATAGGCGTTCGCTTCCAGGCGCATGTAGGCCAGCATGGACGCCAGTTCGCCCTCGCCGGGCTGCGCCTGCGGCATGGGGTTGGTGGAGCGGCAACCGTCCATCACCACCCAGTCACCGTCCTCGAAGCAGTTGGTGACGTGCAGGATGTAGCAGGGTTCGCACTCGAACCAGCGCACGTCGCTGCTCTGCCCGCGACGCGGCAGGATGCCAAAGCGGGTGGGAATGTCGCGATGAAAAGTCAGCACCCGCACCTTGTGCTTGCGCAGCACATTCATGTCGTGAAAGAACGGCAGGTCATGCACGATGGTGTAGTGGCTGGTGAAACCGATGTCGTGAGGAAGGCGCGGCCCGGGTAGATCAATCGCCACCTCGTGCAGCAAATTGCCTTGCGGGTCGGCGACGCCCACGGTCATGTAGGGCGGCTCGTCGCCATAATCAAAAAACAACAGCTCGCCAGTCGCCCAATCGACCTTGGAGTGTGCCGACAGACGCCGACTTTTGCGCCCCGCCAGATCAAAATGGCCCTGTGTTTCCAGCGTCAGCGGGTCGAGACGGTAGGGGTCACCGGCGTTATACCAGAGCGTCATGAGATCGCCGGCATGGAACAGCACATCGGTGTTCGAGGTGTCCTTGATACCGAAACGCGAGATGTTGTAGTCGAAGGGCCCCATCACGCCAGGCGAGATGGAGCGGCCGTCCTGCAATTCCTGCGACAGCGCCGCGGTTTGTACATAGCGGTTGCGGTAACTCGCCGCACCGTCCTGAAAATACACCGCGTGCAGCATGCCGTCGCCGTCGAACGGGTGATGGCGATTGAGCGGCGGGTGACGCGGATTGGGCCCGTTGCGGAAGTAGGCACCGAACAGGTCCGCGGGTAGCTCGCCCTCCACCGGCAGCGCCTCCACCGCCAGTTCCTGCGATGTGGGTGCGTAAACACCGTGCAGGTAGGGGTTATCCAGCGCAAAAATCCAGGGTGGAGCATCGGCCATAGGTGCTACCGGGCCGATGCAGTGTTCGGTGATGGGATAATCCCGTTGCAGCGTCATGACAGCTCTTCCTCGCGGGTGGGCACACCCATGGCGGATTCAGCCCGAGTATATCCGCGGAGGATTCAGGTGCAAGGGTGGCCGATGGGCCGGCTTGCTGAAGCGTCGTCGCTGGTATACAACAGGGGCACTGCAATCTTCATTGCCCCGCGGAGCACGGCACATGGGCCAAACTGTTTACATTCTCGGCGGCAGCCAGACAGACTTCGCCCGCAACTGGGCACGCGAAGACCTCGACATCTTCGCCATGTTCGCGGAGGCCCTCACCACGGCGATTGCCAGCGCCGGCATAGAGCCCGCCCAAATAGAAGTGGGCCACGTGGGCAATTTCGTCGGCGACCTGTTCACCGGTCAGGGCCTGCTCGGCGGCTTCTTCGGCCAGGCGGTGAGTGAACTCGCCTGCATCCCCAGCGCCCGGCACGAGGCGGCCTGTGCTTCCGGCTCGATGGCGCTACTGGCAGCGATGCGCGACATCGAGGCCGGCCACTACGGCGTTGCCTGCGTACTCGGCCTGGAGCTGATGCGCAACGTGGACGGCCATACCGGCGCATCGCACCTCGGCGCGGCGCGCTGGCTCGGCCAGGAGGCGGACCAGGCCGATTTCCCCTGGCCACACCTGTTCGACCGTATCGCACGCGAATACGACAGCCGCCACGGCCTGCGCAGCGAGCACCTGCACAGCATCGCGCGTACCAACTTCGACAACGCCAGCCGTAACCCGCTGGCGCAAACCCGCAACTGGACCTTTCCGCCCGGTTGCTTCAGCGACGACGACAGCCTGAACCCGGTGATCGACGGCAGCGTGCGCAAGCTCGACTGCGGGCAGATCACAGACGGCGCCGCCTGCGTGATTCTGGCATCCGAAAAAGCCGCCTGCGCCCACGCCGCCGCCCGCGGGTTGCACCTGGATGACCTGCCGCGCATCAAGGGCTGGGGGCATCACAGTGCCCCGATACTGCTGGAGACCAAACTGCAGCGCTCCAGGAATGCGCCGCTGATGTTTCCCCACGCGTCAGCAACTATCCAGGATGCGCTGCACAGGGCCGGCTTCGAACACGTTAGCCAACTCGATGGCATGGAGACCCACGACTGCTTCAGCATTACCGAGTACATGGCGATTGACCACAGCGGGCTGACCGCCCCGGGCGAGAGCTGGAAAGCGATTGAGGAAGGGCGCATCGCGCGCGACGGCGATTTCCCCATCAACCCGAGCGGCGGGCTGATCGGCCTGGGCCATCCCGTGGGGGCAACCGGTGTGCGCATGCTGCTGGATTGCGCCAGACAGGTGACGGGGGAGGCCGGGGCGTGCCAGATCGCCAACGCGCGCAACATGCTCACCTTCAACGTGGGCGGCAGCACCACCACCTGCGCCAGCTTTGTCGTGGGCAGCGGGAAGTGAGCGGCAACGCATAAACCAGCGGTGATTGGCGACCGGCAGTCATACTAAAGTCATACTCCACTTGTACCCTGTCGGAAAACCCCAGGAGACCCCAGCATGCGCAAACACCCCCTGCAATCACTATCCCGCCGCAAATTCATAGACGGTGCCAGCAAGTCGGCAATCGCCATCGGGCTGGCGCCTATTCTCCAGGCCTGCAGTGACGGCAGTGATAATCGTCTTTCAAACAGTGGTCCATTCTCTTACGGGCCATTATCACCCGTTGCCGACGGCACCACGGGGCTGCCGCTCCTGAAGCTGCCCGAGGGTTTCAGCTACACTTCTTTCGGCTGGACAGGTGACGTCATGAGCGACGGTACGCTCACACCCGACCGGCATGATGGTATGGCCGTGGTCAGTGGCGATGGCGGCAGTGCCGGCGAGTGTGTCCTGGTGCGCAACCATGAGCGCGCTATCGTGGCACCCGGCATGCCCCTGCCGGTGATTGGCAATGGCATCGCACCGGTGTACGACGATATCGAGCTTCCGGGTGTCGTTGCAGGACTGGGCGGCGGCACCACGGCGCTGAAGATACGCGGCGGGCAATTAATCGAGGACAGCGCGACCCTCGGTGGCACCGTGGCCAACTGTGCGGGGGGGCCCACGCCCTGGGGTAGCTGGTTGACGTGTGAAGAAACCATGACGCTTGCCAGCGCGATAGGCGCCCGCGACCATGGCTTCGTATTTGAAATACCGGATCCGGCGCTCGGCCCGGCCTCCGCGGTGCCGATCGTCGACATGGGCTTGATGCCCCATGAGGCGGTCGCGGTGGACCCGCGAGACTCCCGCGTCTATCTCACCGAAGACAACAGCCCTACCTCGGGTTTTTACCGCTTCACCCCCAACGACAGCAGCCAGCGGGTCGGCTCGCTGGAGCGCGGAGGTATGCTCGAAATGCTCGCCGTTGCAGGGCGTCCCGGTATCGATCTGGGCCTCGCCACACAGGGCGAGTCGTTTTCGGTGCAGTGGGTGCCGGTACCCGACCCGGTTGCGCCACCAGAGATGCTGGTACCGCCCGCGGAAGGCTTTCCACCGATCCAGGGGGATGGCCGCTCGGGTCCGTTCCTGCAGGGAGAAGCAAACGGCGGCGCCAGTTTCCGTCGTGGCGAAGGGTGCTGGTACCAGGACGGCGTGGTGTATTTCGTCGATACTACCGGTGGCGAGGCGGGCAAGGGGTCGGTCTGGGCGTACATTCCGGGCGAAGAGACGCTCACCGCGCTTTTTGTCTCCCCGGATGCCGCCACCGCGGACAACCCGGACAATATTACCGTGAGCCCCCGGGGCGCACTGCTGGTGTGTGAAGACGGCGCAGGCATCAGCGAAAACGACTCGCTGATATCCGGCACGCGCATGCTCGGTATCGCCGGGGACGGCAGCTCATTCGTATTTGCCGAGAACAACCTGCTGCTGGATGCCGCGCTGCCCGGTCGCCCCTCGATTACTCCCAATGACTATCGCAGCAGCGAATGGGCGGGTGCCTGCTTTGATCCCGCGGGCGAATACCTTTACGTCAACATCCAAACGCCGGGTGTCACCTTCGCCATCACGGGGCCGTGGAAAAACGGCGCTTTTTGAGCCAGGCTTATCGTCGTTCGACTCAGGCCACCGTTTGATGCAAATCAAGGCCGAAACGTACCAGGATTGCTAGCCTGCGTCCTTCCAATGTGGCTGTGTTGCTTCACGGTCTTTTCCTGCAGAAGTAAAGGTGGCCGATTATGCAGCGCATTTATTTTCTCGTACCCAGCCTGGAGCTAAGCCGCTCAATAGTCGCTGAACTGAAACAGGAAGGCCTGGCAGAAAAGCACATTCATATCCTTGGCGCGTCTGATGTGTCGCTGGATGAACTGCCTGAGGCAACGCTGCTGCAGAAAAGCGACTTTCTGCCAGCCATCGAGCGGGGAATTCCGCTGGGAGCCTTTAGCGGGCTGCTCGCGGGGCTGGTAGCGCTCGCCGTCCCTGGCGGGATCGTCGTCGGTGGGGGCGCACTGTTGGTATGCATGGCCGCTGGTGCCCTGGTAGGTTCATTTATGGGGAGTATGGTTGCGCTGGACATACCCAATTCCAGGCACAGGGATTTCCAGCAGGCTATCGAAGCGGGACAGTTTCTCATGCTGGTCGATACGCCGAAGTCGCGTATCGAGGAGATCGAACATTTGATCCTTGCGCACCATCCCGACGCAAAGCTGGAGCGGGTGGAAGCGCGCATCCTCGCTGAAGTGCCAGGCTACTAGGATGCGCATTATCGGTTGAAGCGCGCATCCTTCGTCGAAGGTACCCGTCGCATCGAGCCCGTCGGGGCGACCTAAAACGCCGCAATGCCCGTCTGGTTGCGCCCGAGTATCAGCGCGTGTATGTCCTCGGTACCCTCGTAGGTGTTCACCACTTCCAGGTTGACCATATGCCGCATCACCGGGTATTCGTCGGAGATGCCGTTGGCGCCGAGCATATCGCGGGCCGTGCGGGCGA
>Ga0102938_10000301_pt1 | contig 35578 bp, 26 predicted proteins | sample SalPonR2_B_D2_MG_FD_84516 | JGI IMG/M metagenome (GOLD analysis project Ga0102938, IMG submission 84516) | Salt pond soil microbial communities from South San Francisco under conditions of wetland restoration - Salt Pond MetaG R2_B_D2_MG | ecosystem: Environmental > Aquatic > Marine >...
AACGATTTTTGTTCTTTAAGTCAGTTTCGTAAAGCCAGTCGTCAGGTTGTTGCATCACTCATCCATGTTTTTTTCACATACACAACGAAATCCAAGCCAATCTGCAGGCCCATCATATGAAAAATCCTTTTCAATGGTAACTTCTTCGGCCTTGTGTCGCCACGATCCCCCTTTAGCAACTCCTTTTACCGCGATTATTTCTGCCACGTTGCCCAAAATATTGTAAACGCCGTAAGTGTTTTTCCAATAAGCATCTACCTTGTTTGTGATATCGGCTTTTTGACTAATTCCATTTTCGTTTTTATCTCTGGTAGTTTTGAAATTATGGCGGGGGGCGTTGCGGTATTTTTTTCTTTTAAATTTTCTTTTGGCTTTTTTTGAATAATCAGCGCTGGCAATTTTTTCCCATTCCGCTTTTGTTGGCAAACGGTAGGTGTATACATTCGGAATATTTTTAATTGTAGCCAGCTGTTCAGGGTCAATTTTATGTTTTTCAATGTAAATTTTTTCATTCACACGGTCGCTGCGCCATTTGCAAAAGCTCCTGGCCTGTTCGTAACTTATTCCAATTACAGGGTAATTCTTATAGGCAGGGTGTTGATAGTAATATTGCACATAAGGTTCATTATACTTACCCTGTCTCCAAACCAGTGTGTCAGGCAGCACCGCTTTATATTTTTTTGACTGTTCGCCATACTTCCTTTTGGCCCAAAACATATACTCTTTCCATTCGAGATTTGAGATTTCTGTCACATCACAATAAAGGTTCTCCTCGATTTTTACTGTGCCGGGCGGTTTGTCATTGCTGGCAAATAAATTAAATGATAGTGCTACCAGAGATAAAATTACAATTGTTTTCATGTTCAATAGAAATATTTTGTTTGCTTAAACAAGCGAAAAATAACAATCTTTATTGTATTGCGGATCGGTTAATCTATTTTTGATTGCATATTGTTTTTGATTATTACTGGTCATAAGTGCCCATTTTGTATTAAATTAGTGCTTATGAGAAAAATCAAGATACAAATGCTGGCCTTTTCCGGCGCAGATCAGGAAATATATGACAAAGGAATGGAGTTACTGGAGCGCTTTGTACCCGAAGATGCATTTATGTTCACTCATGTAAATCCAGATGTATTGTTTTTTATAACCGGTGGTTCTGAAAAGCATGCTATAGAAGCCTGTGCCAAACTTGACCGGGTATTATTATGGTCGCATGATGGTGATAACTCCAATGCTGCAGCTACAGAAGTAAAAGCTTATTTGGATAAAAAGCATACTTTCAGTCTTCTTTGGAGCATTCAGCAACAAGGGTTTGCTAATTATGTTATAAATTTTCAACAAACCCTTTCAGCAACTGACAAGCTTAAAGATCAGCAATTGGGTCTTATTGGCAATGTGTCAGAATGGCTAGTGGCATCTGAAATATCAGAGAAGAAACTGAGAGAGCGGTTTGGAGTATTTTTGGCACCTATCTCATGGGATGCTTTAAGGCCTTACAGCGATTTTGAACCTTCTGGAAATTTTATGCAACACTTTGAAGGAGCCAGCGAGGATGAACTTGTAAAAGCTGCCCGGGTGCATCATTTAATGACCAGCACCATAGAAGAAAACCACCTTGATGCCATTACTGTCGAATGTTTTCCGTTGGTAAAACAGCATGCCGTAACAGCCTGTCTGTCGCTCTCATTGCTTAATGATATGGGTATTCCGGCTGGCTGCGAAGGCGACCTGACAAGCATTACCGGCATGATGCTCTCCAAAGCGCTTACAGGCGAAATTGCATGGATGGCCAATACAGTGAAAATTGAACCCGATAAGGTTCGCTTTGCGCATTGCACCATTGCCAGCAAAATGGTAAGGGCATACAACATCATGACCCATTATGAAACCGGACTGGGAACAGCCATTCAGGGCGAGATTAATGCTGAAAAACTTACCGTATTTCGTTTCGATAGCGAACTGAAACAAGCTTTTATTTCTATTGGCCAGGTGGTGGACCGGCCTAAATTGAGCAATGCATGCCGCACACAGGTGGATTTGGCAATGCCTGAAGAAGATATTAAAAAATTGCAAACACATCCGCTTGGTAATCATCATCTATTTTTACCGGGCGATCACCGGAAATTAATCGAATTGGCAGTTTTGTGGAGTGGGATGGAGGTAATCTAGTGTCATGTAAAGCATAATCTGACGGGCCAAGTATTGATCTTTTCATTTTTATCGGCGTTAAAAAATGTTTACAGAACGCTGCTATGCGCACATTTTTTGCCTTGCTAAAAACGAAAATCTCTTCTACTTACCCGAAACACTAAACTTGACATGACACTAGCTTATATTTCATAAAAAAGAGGCTACTAAAAAGTATGATCCTTTTTGGTTAGCCTCCCTGTGTTTGTTTAATTTTAAGGACTATTCTTTTCCAAGTACCTGCTTAACAACTTTCGTGATATATTTTCCGATAATGTCAAATTCGAGGTTGACAATGGTGCCCTCTTCGTAGGTTTTAAAAACGGTATGCTCATAGGTATAAGGAATAACAGCAACCTGGAATGTTTTTTTCCGGCTGTTTACCACAGTCATACTTACACCGTCAATTGATACAGAACCTTTCTCAACTGTAATGTTATCGCCTTTGGGCTCGTATTTAAAAGTAAAGTACCAGCTGCCATCTGCTTCTTCTACATTCGTTACTGTAGCAGTTTGATCTACGTGTCCCTGAACCATGTGTCCGTCGAGGCGGCCGTCGGCTTTCACACTTCTTTCAAGGTTTACAAGATCGCCGGGTTTGAGATTACCAAGGCTACTTTTTAGCAGTGTCTCTTTTACTGCTGTAACAGTGTAATCATTATCAGATTTATCCACAACAGTAAGGCAAACGCCATTATGCGATATGCTTTGGTCAATGGCAAGTTCATCTACAAATGCGCAAGTGATGGTAAGGTCGACATTTTCGCCTTTTTTTTCCACTTTAACCACTTTTCCGGGCTCTTCTACTATTCCTGAGAACATAATTGATCAGTTTTATATGTTTATAGAGGACACGAAATTAGTTATTCGTGTGCATAAATTACAATTTTTTTGACATTGGTTAGCGGTGATCTTTCAGAAAACAGCCTGCAGTAAAGTTTATAGCCTTTTCAATTCCTTCAAAATTGGTTTTAAGAGTTTGTTCTATCTTAGAATTGTCATAAAATGTTTTCGAAAAGGCAGAGCTGGCAGTATTTTTATTGATTTGTGAGCGATGGCCGGTGAGCTTTGAGAAAAAACCAGTAATGGCGGCTAAAAAATACATCATCCATGGTTGGGCAGCAAATCGGGGCCTTCTAACGCTTAAATTATCGGCGACCATATTAAAAAATTGCCGGTAGTTGAGGTTTTCGTTGTTCAGAATAAACTGTTGGTTTGAAATATCATTGAATAGAAGGTCGCTCATTGCTTTTGCTACATCACGCACATCCACAAATCCGGTTGTGCCGGTAGTGAAAAATGGCAGGCCTTTCCATACAGACTTGAATAACCGTGGGCTTCCCTGGTCCCATTGTCCGGGGCCAATGATTACTGTTGGATTCACAATTACAGCATCCATGCCTTCTTCCACACCTCTCCAAACTTCAAGTTCAGCTAAATGTTTGGAATTACCATAAACAGATACGGGATTAAACTCGAACTCCTGGTTATCTTCTTTAACTTTATTGTCGGAACCATCACCTAAAGCCGCTATGGAGCTTACATAAATAAATTTTTTCACACCCGCCTCAAGTGCTGCATTTACCATATTTTCGGTTCCGTGATGGTTTATATTCAGCAAGTTACCCTTGTCGAGCGGAGAGAATGATACCAACCCGGCACAATGAATAACAGAATCGACATCTGTTTCAAGAGCGGTTTCAAGTGAAAATATGTCAGTTATATCTCCTTCAACAAGCTGTATTTGATTATCGTAATTATTTAAGTCGGCGCCATAATACTGAAAAGTGCGGGCTAATCGGCTGATGCGATGTTTTTTACGCACAAGGAGTTTTACTTTATGTCCCTGACTTATCAAATGGTAGGTCAGGTGACTACCTACTAACCCTGTTGCGCCTGTTACAAAAATCATATTTTAAAAAATTGATTTCTTAACTTCGTACGAAGTACTACCAATAATATGGTTGCCATGGATAATTTCAAATTTATACATACCCGGAGGTAATGTTTCGTATACCTGGTAGTAAATGCACATATCAATTGCTTCGTTATTGTACTTCAGGTTACGTTTTGCAGAGTACATAATATTGGTATTATTCACCTGTACAGAATCGAGTTGTTGGTTCTCCATCACAAAATCGGCTGGTGTAATAATTCTTAAATAAATAGTTTTATCACCTGCTTCCACAACTCTGTTTTGGTCTATTGTAAAACAAGCTTTGAATTTATCAATGCGCTTGTTGCGGTTTCTTTCATTTCCATTTTCGTTCAGTCCTACAGCCGTAATATTCATAGCACGCAAAATTGAAGCTACTTCCACTTTCTCCGAAGCCTCTTCCATCTTTTCAGAGAGCTGCTCGTGTTCGGTCTGAATTGTTTTGTAACGGGTCCTTACCTGTTTGTTTTCCTTGCGCAGCGCAATGTTGCTCTGGTTAAGAGAGTCAATTTGTACGATGTAGCTTCTCATGATTTTGCGCAAAGTAGAAAGCTCTTTTTCGTACTCTTCAAATTTTGTTCTGCTGTAACTACGCTCATTACGCAGCCTGGTAAGTAATTTTTGAACCCGCTCTTTTTCAGCCAGCAATTCTTTGTTTACCTCTTCATTTGTGGTTTGCAAAGATTCGTATTCGGCAATCATATTTTCCAGGTTATTTTCAATGCTGTCTTTGGTAATTGTAAGCTCAACATTTTCCTGAATCTGGGCCTTGTTTTTCTCCTTTTCAGTGTAGTACAACCATGCCAACCCAATAACTGCGAGTGTCAATATGGCAAGTGTGATATTGTAAAACAGATTTGAACGGTTTTTGCTACCATTGCTATCTGTTAAGTTATGATCAAAATTTTCTGTGTTCATTATGGCTTTTTTTTCGTTGTGTCAGGAACTTATTTTGTTGCAAAAATAATAGATTGTCAGTTCATTCAAGGAAAAATAGTGCCAAAATATAGGGGCTTATCATAATTCAAACAAAAATGTCCTGATTTTGTACCAAATATTACAGTTATTACGTCATTAAAGCTATATTATTGCAAACAGGACAAACAAAGAATATTTTTTACATTTGGAATATATTTTGTGTATTTAGATTAATTAAAAATTAAATAATTCAAGGCTTATGGCCACAGAACAAGATAAAATACTCGATGAAGTAACGAAAAGTGATTACAAGTACGGGTTTGTTACAGAGGTTGATGCAGATGCCCTACCAAAGGGGTTAAATGAAGATATAATCAGGCAAATTTCTGCTAAAAAAAATGAACCGGAGTTTATGCTTGAGTACCGGCTCGAGGCTTATAGAAAGTGGTTAAAGATGAAAACACCCAATTGGGCACACTTAAATATACCCGAAATTGATTTTCAGGATATTATTTATTATTCGGCACCCAAGAAAAAGCCCAAGTACGAATCAATGGATGAGGTTGATCCTGAGTTGATAGAAACGTTTAATAAGTTGGGGATCCCACTTGAGGAGCAAAAAATGTTGGCAGGAGTAGCTGTAGATGCCGTAATGGACAGTACTTCAGTGAAAACAACATTTAAAGAGACGCTGGCAGAGAAAGGCATTATTTTCTGTTCCATTAGCGATGCAGTGCAGGAACATCCGGATTTGGTGAAAAAATACCTTGGAACTGTGGTGCCGCCTGACGATAACTTCTTTGCAGCACTGAACTCAGCTGTTTTTTCCGACGGATCTTTTGTTTACATTCCCAAAGGCGTTCGGTGCCCAATGGAATTGTCGACATATTTCCGCATTAATGCAGCCAATACAGGTCAGTTTGAGCGTACACTAATCATAGCCGAAGATGATAGTTATGTGAGCTACCTTGAGGGTTGTACAGCTCCCATGCGCGACGAGAACCAGCTTCATGCCGCTATTGTGGAGATTGTGGCCCTTGACAATGCTGAAGTAAAATACTCGACCGTACAGAACTGGTATCCAGGAAACTCTGAAGGCAAGGGTGGTATTTATAATTTTGTAACCAAGCGAGGTCTGGCCAAAGGTAAAAATTCCAAGATCTCCTGGACGCAGGTTGAAACAGGCTCAGCTATTACCTGGAAATACCCGAGTTGTGTGCTCATGGGTGATAATTCCGTTGGTGAGTTTTATTCTGTGGCTGTGACCAATAACCATCAGCAAGCTGATACCGGCACAAAAATGATACACCTTGGTAAAAACACCAAAAGTACGGTAGTATCCAAAGGTATATCGGCCGGTAAGAGTCAGAATAGCTACAGGGGTTTGGTTAAAGTGATTAAGCGGGCCGATAATGCACGAAATTTTTCGCAATGCGATAGCTTATTGCTGGGAGATAAGTGTGGAGCTCATACTTTTCCATACCTGACTATTAATAACCACTCTGCGCAGGTTGAACACGAAGCTACAACCTCTAAAATTGGGGAAGAGCAAATTTTTTATTGCAATCAGCGGGGTATAGAAACCGAAGATGCCATTGGAATGATTGTGAATGGTTATGCCAAAGAGGTTATAAATAAATTGCCAATGGAATTTGCAGTAGAAGCACAGAAATTATTGCAAATTAGCCTAGAAGGCAGTGTGGGATAAAGAAACAGAAACAACAATTAGCAAAATACAATATCATGTTATCAATAAAAAACTTACATGCATCCATAGAAGGACAAGAGATATTAAAGGGAATCAACCTTGATGTGAAACCCGGGGAGATTCATGCCATTATGGGACCTAATGGTTCCGGTAAAAGTACGTTGGCCTCGGTATTGGCCGGACGCGATATTTTTGAGGTTACAGAAGGAGAAGTAACCTTCCAGGGAGAAGATTTGTTTGACAAAGAACCTGACGAACGAGCCAAAGATGGTTTGTTTCTGAGCTTCCAGTATCCGGTGGAAATTCCGGGTGTAAGCATGGTTAATTTTATGCGTACAGCTGTAAACGAGATACGCAAGCACCGCGGTCAGGAAGAACTGAAATCATCAGATTTTCTGAAGGTTTTGCGTGAGAAAAAAGCATTGGTTGAAATAGATTCGAAATTAACCAACCGTAGTGTTAATGAGGGTTTTAGTGGTGGCGAGAAAAAGAAAAATGAAATTTTTCAAATGGCCATGCTCGAACCAAAACTTTCGATACTAGATGAAACAGATTCAGGTCTTGACATTGATGCCCTGCGCATTGTAGCCAATGGTGTGAATAAGCTTAAAACTAAAGATAATGCCACAATCGTGATTACACACTATCAAAGATTGTTGGATTATATTGTGCCCGACCATGTGCATATTTTGTATGATGGTAAGATTGTAAAATCCGGTGACAAACAACTGGCAGTTGATCTTGAGCAGCATGGTTATGAGTGGGTTAAGAAAGAAATGGCACTTTAAAAAATTGCAACTATGAGTACTGATTTAAACCAAAAATATGATCAGTTAATTGCTGATAACCTTGACAATGTTCAGGCCCATTCCAGCAATTTATTGAACAGTTACAGGAAAGATGCTCAGCAGGCATTCCATAAAAATGGTTTACCCAGCATTAAGAACGAAGACTATAAGTATACCAACGTTTTACCGCTGTACAAACAGGACTGGAATTTACCACAGCTCGAGAAAGAGCTGCCAATGAATATCAATGAGATATTTCGTTGCGATGTGCCTAATCTCGATACCGACCTGGTACTTACTGTAAATGGACGTTTCCATGAGTTTCAGGGAAACGCAGATAAGCTACCAGAAGGCACTATTATTGGCGGCCTTGCGGAGATGAGTGAAAAATATCCTGAAATAGTTAAACCATATTTGTTTCAGCAGGCAGAGCAGGATACCGATAGTCTTGTTGCTCTGAACGGGGCGCTCGCGGTCGATGGATTGTTTATTTATATCCCGCGTAATGCTGTTTTTGAAAAACCTATCCAAATTGTGAATTTATTGCTGGGTGAACGGCCATTGCTTACACACAAACGTAACCTGGTTGTTGCCGATGAAAATGCGCAATCGCAAATTGTAATTTGTGATCATACGCTCAGTGCAGAACGTTTCTTCGACAACAGTGTTACAGAAGTAGTAGTGAAGCAAAACGCGCGTCTGGAATATTACAATATTCAAAACCAGCATAATGGGTCATCGCAAATTTCATCATTGTTTGCCAATGTGCATCGCGATGCCACATTCCACACCAGTACCATTAGTTTGCATGGTGGTTTAATTCGTAATAATTTGCGCATTTCGCTGCTTGAAGAGGGTGCACATGCCGATGCATCGGGTCTGAGCCTTACCGACAGGGAGCAGCATGTCGATAACCACACCTATATCGATCATAAAGCTGCCAATTGTACCAGCAACCAGTTTTTCAAAAGTGTTTTAGACGATAAGTCTTCAACAGCCTTTACCGGACGTATTATGGTGCAACCCGACGCGCAGCAAACCAATGCATATCAAAGTAATAAGAGCTTGCTGCTTACCGACGATGCATCTTCAAACAGCCGGCCGCAGCTCGAAATATATGCCGACGATGTAAAATGCAGCCATGGTGCCACAACAGGCCAAATCGATGAGGAGGCACTCTTTTATATGCGTCAACGTGGTATTAATCAAAGAGAGGCACGCTTACTGTTGATGTTTGCTTTTGCCTATGAGGTTATAGATAAAATTAATGTAGAGCCCCTTGCCCTGAGGATTGAGGACCTCGTAAATAAACGATTGCGAGGAGAGCTTTCAAGGTGCAATAATTGTGAAATTAAGTGCCAGTAATAACCGTTTATTAAACGGTAAAATATAAATATCAGTACCATGAGTTTAAATGTAGCAGATATTCGCAGGCAATTTCCAATACTGGAACAGCAGGTTTACAAAAAAGACCTGGTGTATTTCGATAATGCTGCTACAACCCAGAAACCAAAGGTGGTTATTGATGTGTTGGATGAATATTATAAAAAGTACAATGCCAACATTCACAGGGGCGTGCATTTTTTAAGCTCGCATTGTACCGATGCCACAGAAACAGCTCGTAAAACTGTCCAGCATTTTATCAATGCGAAACACGCTCATGAAATTGTTTTCACCAGGGGCACTACCGAATCAGTAAATTTGGTAGCCCAGTCGTTTGCATCTGAATTTATAAATGAGGGAGATGAAATTGTGGTTACCCGCATGGAGCATCATTCCAATATTGTACCATGGCAATTAGTATGCGAAAAATACGGGGCTAAGCTCAAGGTTGTAGATATTTACCCCGATGGTACCATCAACATGGATAGTTTTAAAGCGGCTTTGAATGCAAAAGTTAAAATTGTTGCATTTACGCATGTATCCAACACGCTTGGAACTATAAACGATGTACAGACCATGACCCGGCAGGCCCATAGTCAGGACATACCTGTGTTAATCGATGGCGCTCAGGCTGTGCAGCATACCCATGTTGATGTGCAGGAGATTGATGCTGATTTTTATGTTTTTTCGGGGCACAAAATCTATGCACCAACCGGAATTGGTGTTTTATATGGAAAAGAAGAGTGGCTCGAAAAGCTACCACCCTGGCAAGGTGGCGGCGAAATGATCGATCAGGTGACATTCGAAAAAACAACTTTTAATGAGCTGCCCTTTAAATTTGAAGCCGGCACACCGAATTATATTGGTGCCATTGCTATGGGGGAGGCTTTATCGTATGTAAGCAACAACGGAATAGACGCCATTAAAAAACATGAAGACGATTTACTAAACTATGCGACCGAACGCATTACCACAGTCGATGGTGTTAGAATAATTGGCGAAGCCCCTCAAAAAAGCAGTGTGTTATCGTTTGTAGTCAATGGTGTGCACCCATACGATATCGGTGTTTTGCTCGATAAAACCGGAATTGCCGTGCGTACCGGTAATCATTGTACACAGCCATTGCACGATTGGTATGAAATACCAGGAACAGTGCGGGCGTCTTTTGCCATGTACAATACAAAAGCTGAGATTGATTATTTTATGGATAAAATGCAGCAAGTATTGGAAATGCTTAGATAAATTGAAAATCCCAAATTATGAGTACTATTGACGAAAAGCAACAAGAAATTGTAGATGAATTTTCAGTATTTGATGACTGGATGGATAAGTATGCATATTTGATTGAACAAGGTAAGGAGCTCACAGGCCTTAAAGACGAGCATCGCACCGATAATAATGTGATTAGTGGCTGCCAGAGTAAAGTATGGCTGCATGCTGAATATAATGATGGAAAAATCGTTTTTACGGCTGACAGCGATGCAGTGCTCACAAAAGGTCTTGTGGCCATGGTAATTAAGGTGTTCTCGAATGAGAAGCCCGATGCCATAATCAATGCAGAGCCGTGGTTCATAAAAGAAATTGGCCTTGAAGAAAACTTATCGCCTACGCGTTCCAATGGTCTGAATGCAATGCTTAAGCAAATAAAGTTTTATGCCATGGCTTTTAAGGCCAAACATGGTTAAATGCTGAATTACTGCAGGTTAATTTTTTTTGATTGTAGCATTTAAAGAATAATCCGATGGCACAAAAAGTAGAAGAAGCACAAGTACTTGAAGTACTTAAAAATATATTCGACCCGGAAATACCAGTTAATATTTATGACCTGGGTTTAATCTATAAAGTAGATATAGACGATGACAATACGGTGGAGATATTAATGACCCTCACTGCACCCAATTGTCCGGTAGCACCTTCGCTAGTTTCGGAAGTTACCGAAAAAGTAAAAGGAATAGAAGGCGTACAGGATGCCTTTGTGAATCTTACATTTGACCCACCCTGGGATCAGGAAATGATGAGCGAAGAGGCTAAGTTGGAGCTGGGATTTATGTAATTTGTTTTAAAACTGCTCCGAAATCATCTTTAGTTCATTGGTTTTTATCACCTTAATTTTACGGCCTTTGAGTTCGATAAGCCCCTGTGATTTGAATTGTGATAGCATGCGAATGACCGATTCTGTAGCTGTACCCACGAGGTTAGCCAGTTCTTCGCGTGTAAGTGGTATGTTGAGATAATCGTCTTCGTTGCGGCCAAATTGTTCCAGTAAGTTCAGCAATACTTCTGCCAGGCGTTCTTTTACAGTTTTTTGAGCAATGTCTGTAATGTATTTATTGGCATCGCCTAGCTCTTTACAGGCCTGCTGAATTAGTTTCAGGCTAAAGTCGGTATTGGTTTCGACCAGTTTGAATAATCTTGTTGCGGGTATAAAACATACGAAGGCGTCTGTAATTACTTTGGCTGTGGTGCAAAAGGTTTCTTTGCTGAGCACCGAACGGTAACCAATAATATCGCCCTGCCTGGCAAAAGTAATGATTTGCTCCCGGCCCTCGGGACCGGTTTTATAAAGTTTTATAATACCTTCATTTACGCAATAAAAACCTGTAGCATGATTACCCTCATGAAAAATAAAGTCGCCACGTTTATAAGCCTGGCAATTTTTATCGTAATTTAAAAGGGCGTATTCTTCCTCGCTCAACTGCTCGAATAGCGTTGATGTATTCAGTGTACAGTCTTTACACTCTATATGCTTTTTATGCTTCAAGCGGCAAAAATCTTAAGGTCAGGACCTGTGTTTTATTGGCAGACCAATTTATTATTTTTTACTCATAAAAAAAAGAAAAGCATTAAGTGTATTTTTATTGTTTATGATTACCCGGTGTTTTTATATGCTAAAGTGCTATGTGGATTATCTAACATATTGAAAAGCTTTTATCTGAAGGGAAAAATCATAAATTTGCATATACAAAATTTACCTTATGAAGCATATTGTAAGAGCAGCATTAATCACGACCGGATTGGGCTTGCTCATGACTTTTGCCTACGACCTTAAGCAACCGGCAGGTTTTTTTAGCAATGATGCGCGAACAATCTATTTTGCAGCAACTATGTTGTTGGTTTTTGGTGCACTAAGCATGAAAAATGTATTGAGCTATAAAACTAAAACTAACATAAAGTACACACCAAAGCATGAAGAACTGAAAAACTCAGGTTTAAGTCTGGCCGTATTGTTTCTCTTTGTTTTGGCACCAATGTTTGACCAATCAGCAAGGTTTTCTATTTGCGATTGTCAATGGATAAGATGGATTGGATGTTTATTCATGATTGATGCTATAACTTTTTTTAGTTGGAGTTCCTGGATTCTTGGCAAACAGTATTACAGAAATGACGGTAAAGCTTCAGACTTAAAAATTATTAAAACAGGACCATATGCCATTATCAGGCATCCCCGTTTATTGGGTCTAATGTCGTGGGGCCTTTCTACAGCTTTGGTTTTTAATAATATTGTGGCACTTTTGGTTACCATACTGCTGGTTTGGGTTGTTGGACTGAAAGCAGAAGATGAAGAGGTTTTAAAAGAACTTGAATTTGGCGAAGAGTGGATTGATTATAAAAAACAAACATACCGTTTTATACCAATGATTTATTGAATATGACGTTACACTATAAAAAAGAAGATATTATAGCGGCTTACGAACGCGTGAGGCAGCGAATACATAAAACGCCTGTTTTGACTTCAGCTTTAATAAATGAGATGGCTGAAACAAAATTGTACTTTAAATGTGAGAATTTACAAAAAGCAGGCTCTTTTAAAATTCGTGGAGCTACAAATGCCATTTTGCAATTATCTGAAGATGAGAAGAAAAAGGGTGTTGTGACACATTCTTCCGGCAATTTTGCACAGGCTTTGGCATTGGCAGCCCGGGATTTATTTGTTCCGGCCTACATTGTAATGCCCGATAATGCCCCCCGGGTAAAAGTTGATGCTGTTAAAGCCTATGGTGCAGAAATAAGGTATTGTAAAAATACCCAGGCTGAGCGGGTAAGAGCAATGGAGGAGTGGCAACAGGAGACGGGAGCGACGTTTTTGCATCCCTATGACAATCCCCATGTAATTCTCGGGCAGTCGAGCTGCGCATACGAGTTGCTGAATCAGGTATCTGAACTGGACAACATTGTTTCGCCTGTGGGGGGTGGAGGCCTGATTTCCGGTACTGCTCTTACGACCTCATTTTTTTCTCCTAACACCAATGTTTTTGCAGCTGAACCAAAAGGAGCCGACGATGCATGGCATTCCTTTAATTATGGAAAAATATTTCCCTCAGAAAATCCTCAAACCATAGCCGATGGGCTGCTGACTTCGCTGGGCGAATATACTTTTCCAGTAATTAGAAAATTGGTGCGCGATATTTATACCGTTACAGATGAGGAAATAATTGAAGCCATGAAAATTGTATGGACACGCATGAAAATAATTATTGAACCCTCTTCTGCAACAACCTTAGCAGTAATTTTGAAACATAAAGCACAGTTTCGCGATCAGAAAACAGCACTTATCATTAGCGGAGGTAATGTGGATTTAAATCGCTTACCTTTTTAAAGTTTGAAATCATGGAGAATATTGAATTACAAAATATCATGCTGGCTTTTGGTCTCACACTTTTTGCAGGAATGTCGACCGGCATTGGCAGTGCAATTGCCTTTTTTGCAAAAGAAACCAACCATAAGCTTTTGGCTGTATCGCTTGGGTTTTCTGCAGGCGTAATGATTTATGTTTCCCTTGTCGAAATTTTTCAAAAAGCAAAGGCAGATCTTTCATCTGTATTTGGAGAAGTGACCGGAGCCTGGTATACTGTAGCAGCATTTTTTGGCGGTATTCTTTTTATTGCAATTATTGATAAGTTGATTCCAAGCTACGAAAACCCCCACGAGATACGCAATATTGAAGATTTGGGTAAGGAGCAAAAAAATAAGAAGCTTATGCGTATGGGCGTTTTTTCAGCTCTGGCAATTGCCATTCACAATTTCCCCGAAGGTATGGCGACTTTTATGTCGGGGTTGGCCGATCCGTATATTGCTTTGCCCATTGCTGTGGCGATTGCCATTCACAATATTCCCGAAGGAATTGCTGTGAGTGTGCCGGTGTTTTATGCCACAGGAAATCGGCGTAAGGCTTTTTTGCTATCGTTTTTTAGCGGACTGGCAGAGCCGGTTGGCGCATTAATTGGTTTTTTAGTAATTTATTTCTTCTTTGATAGTTTTAGTCCTGCTATATCGGGAATTATGTTTGGTGCTGTTGCCGGTATCATGGTTTTTATATCGCTCGATGAGCTTTTACCAACAGCCGAAGAACACGGAGAACACCATTTATCTATTTATGGCCTGGTTGCAGGTATGGCAGTTATGGCGCTTAGTCTTTTATTGTTTCTTTAATATTTATCATTATGAGAATACATTTGATTGAACCCCTGAATGTTGATCAGCACTTTTTGTCAAAGTTTATTGAAGAGGCAGAAAATGCAGGTTTTGAATTTCATCAATGGCGCGATAGAAAAGAGGATACGCAGACATTGATTGAACGGTGTAAAGATGCCGATGTGGTTATCTTTAGTAATATTTCTTTTACTGCTGAAGTTATTGATGCGTGCCCGAAACTTAAGATGCTGTCTGTGGCCTTTACCGGGGTTGATCATGTAGATATGAAAGCCTGTCGTGAGCGTGATATTTTGGTTTCGAATGCTGCCGGTTACTCGACGCAGTCGGTTGCTGAACTAACCATAGGATTAATGATTGGTGCATTTCGCAATATGGTTTCTAACGAAGCAAAAACGCGTAATTTAAAAGGCAGGGATGGATATGTGGGGAATGAACTGAGTGGAAAAACTGTAGGTATTATAGGCATGGGAGCTATAGGCAGTGCAGTCGGAAAAATTTGCAGTGTTGCATTTGGTTGCCGTGTTTTATATTACAATCGTTCGCCAAAAAAACTTGATTTTGGTAAGCAGGTGCCTTTAAATGATTTGCTTAAAGCATCAGATATTGTGAGCTTGCATGTGCCTTTGAATGATGAAAGCAGGGGCATGATTGGGGAAGAGGAATTAGCACAAATGAAATCTACGGCAGTGATAATAAATACAGCCAGAGGCCCAGTTGTTGAAACTCAGGCGCTTGTTCAGGCTTTACGCAGACAAAGTATTGCAGCCGCAGCTATTGATATGTACGAGCAGGAACCACCCTTGCCCGCTGATCATCCATTTCTGTCCTGTCCCAATATAATGCTCATGCCTCATATTGCTTATGCTACTCAGGAAGCATTTCGTTTAAGAGCAGAGATTGTATTTAAAAATATATTGCAATGGAAGGTAGGTAAACCACAAAATGTGCAATAAAAAAAGCCTGAGAAAAAAACTCAGGCTCATTTGTAAACCACGAGTTGGTCTTTATTATTCTACTTCGTTTTTATAATCATCTGCAGAAAGCAGATCGTTTAGTTCGTCTTTATTATCAACTTTTATTTTAATCATCCACCCTTCGCCGTAGGGATCTTCGTTGACGGTTTCTGGTGCATCTTCGAGTTTTGGGTTAATTTCAGCAACTTCTCCGCTAATTGGCATATACATATCTGATACTGTTTTAACAGCTTCAATCGTACCAAATACATCCCCTTTTTGGAGCGATTCACCTTCGGTTTCTACCTCAACGAATACTACATCGCCAAGTTGTTCCTGTGCAAAGTCGGTTACTCCTACAGTAGCAGTATCACCATCTATTTTCACCCATTCGTGATCTTTTGTGTACTTAAGATTTTCGGGAATATTCATGATCGTAAAATTTTATTAGGTTTTAGGCAAAATTAATATTTTTTTTATCGAACCTCATCATTATTAAGTGTTTTTAGACATCTTAATTGTTTTTTAATTCACTTACTTTATTCATGAGTTGTGTGATTTCTTTGTCGAGCTTTACTTTATGGGTAATGTCGGTGGCAATATTCAGCACACGGTCAATTTCTTCATCTTCGAAAATTGGAATATAGGTTTCATTAAGATATATGGTTTGATCTCTTTTGGTAACTTCATGAATCCTTTTTTTAGTAACCCCACTGATAACTTCCTGCCAAAATTTAAGAAACCCTCTTCTTGATGCATCATCTTGCGTTACAAATGCATCCTGGAACTTTCCAATCATGTGTTCAGCTGCATGACCGTAGGTATTTGCCATTAACTCATTAATTCTGATAATGCGTCCGTCCAGGTCATATTCGGCCATCATGGTGGTATTTTGTAAAGTATTTCGAATGTCCGAAAGCTCTGACTCCCGCTTTTTGGCCTCTTCCTGTGTAGCCTGCATCTCTTCAAGGTTTTGGCGCATCTCTTCTTCTTGCTGTGATAGCTCATCTTTGAGCTGTTCTGATTGCTTTAGCAGCTGAGCAGTACGAATATTGGTTTTTACACTAGATACTGTAGCAGCAATATTTTCTGCTAGTTTCTCGGCAAATTCAATTTGATGGTATTCAAATGGCTCATAGCCCATAAGCTCGAGTAAACCAAAAGGTTCATCGTTCATTAGCATCGGTACAATGAGCAAATTATTGGGTGCCGGATCATCAGTTTTGCCTGAAGTTAAAGTAGCGAAGCTATCTGGTGTATTGGTAAGGTGTATGGTATTTTTTTCGCTGATTGCTCTGCCCACAAGCTCTTCACCTTCTTTTACTTTTTTGTCTATAAGTTTTTGACTGCCGAATGCATGCACGGCCTTGAGGTCAAAATATGACTCATTTTCGTCTTCTTCAATGATAAAAATTGCGCACTGCGGTATCTCCATATATTCGCAAATATGTTTGGCGATATTTAAAGAGAACTTTTGCATATCATCGTTATCTTCTCGCAAAATTTCACCAAATTGTGCAAGACCCTGTGTAACCCAGGCCTGTTTGCGGTCTTTTTCGCGTTTTTCTTCTTCAAATTTTCGGGCTTCTTTCAGGCTCTCACGCATGTCTACCAGCGATTGCCCAAGGAAATCGTTTTTACTAAGTAGTTGGTGTTCACGATCGAGGTTTCCTTCTCCTATTTGTTTGGCAAAACTTGCGGTTTCATTAAGTCCGTCAATTAGCTTGTTGACGCTTTGTGCCATGTCATTAATTTCATCGTTATATTTGCCTTTCACTTTAAGGCTTGTTTCGATGTTACCCTTGGCAATTTCTTCCAGCACTCTGGTGATGTTGGTAACAGGTCTGGTAATTGACCTTGCTATTATATAAATAAAGATGCTTAGTACGGACAAGGCTACCAATCCTGCAATGATGCTTAATATAAAACTATTTTTGGCCACACTGTTTAGTTCGCTGGTAGGTACTGCAATACCAAAAACCCATCTTTCACTGGCTTTGCCAATGGTGAGCGGGCTCATAGTAAAATAGGTTTCCTGCCCGGTAATCGGATCTGTATCTGTAAAATTATAATTATTATTCCACTGGGCGTTTTGAAGGATTTCTTCAGAGGTTACCTTGCTGTATTTTAGGGTATCTAGTTTTTGTCCCACCCATTTTGATGATCTGTGCGCAACAATACTTCCATCGTGAGCAATTAGAAAAGCGTAACTTTCATCGAAAGGTTTAATTTGTTCAGCATATTTTTGGAGGCTGTCTAATGAGGCATCGGCACCGATAACACCCAGGAAGCGACCATTGTAAATTAATGGTACAATCATGTTTGTTTGCAAAACAGCATACTCTTCACCTTTTCCATAACTGTAATAGTATGGTGCAAGCAAGGTTTGCTCACGGTTTGCTTTAGGTATAGTATAATAATCGCCCTGAAATAAAGGTCCTGAGCTTAAGCCTTCGAGTTTAATAGAGTCTCCGTCTTTGTAATAGGTAGGGGAAAAGTTTCCGATATAGGTGTTTCCTTTTACATTAATGTATAAACTGTCGAAATTATCTATGGTATTGGGTTCCCAGATGGTCCATAAACTTAAAATGTCGGTTTTTTTCTTGAGGTTGTATTTAAGGATATTCATGAGGTTTCCTCTGCGGGCGGCAGAGTCAAGTGACTCAAAGGAGAGTAAAAAATTGTTTAGACCCTGAGCAGTGCTCATATATTTTTGCATTTCTCCTTTAATTTGCCGGGCATTAACTTCTGCAGTAAGATCGGCGTACTCCACGCTTTTATTGTAGGCGTTTTTCTTTATTTGTAAACCAATAACCAGAATAGATGCGCCAAATATAACAAACGAGGTCGTTAGTATTAGCAGCAGCATCTTTACGTATAGTTTCATTCTTACCTTCATCCGTTTATGATTTTGATTTTAATGGTCGGTGGCTTACTTCGTTGAAATTGTGCGGCAATTCAACATAAACTGAGCTCGTGACCACAAGCTAAATTACGTCTAGGTTATTTAACTATAATTTTTTGTAATTCTGTTTGTGCATTTTTCCAAATGCTGGCAATTTCCTGGAGCAGGTCCTCTATGTTTTCAGTATCTACACCAGTTGCAGAAATTGTTTCAATTTCTTTAGCCATTTCAACCACACGGCTTAATCCAAGGTACGACATCTTGGTTCTGAAATTTCCAATTTTTGATCGCAGCAGCGTGAGGTCGGATTTGGCTATATTTTGTAATTCATCTAATTGCTTGGGAATAGTGTCAACATATATACTAACAATATTCTGAATTTTGCGTAAGTCATTTTTGTACACTTTTCTCAAATGCGTCAGGTCAATGTATTCGAATCGACCTTCTTGTTCCATTATTTCATTAATATTGATGGATTTTTTCGCGGCTTCTTTTTTACCTCCAAGTTTTTTTACAAGTTTCTCGTATTCAGCTTTTAGTTTTTGCAATTGTTTCTCTTTGCGTTTTTCTTCTGAAATATCAATGGCAATGTTGAGCACTTTGTAGGTTTTACCCTCTTTATTAATTAGTGGGTAATAGTATTCTTTTAAGTAGAAATCCCGACCCAAATGCTTTGAGTAGAAATTATTTGTTGCTATTTGTCCTTTTTCAATTTTTTTCCAAATTTCCTCATAGTTGTGTTTAATCTGGGCACTGCTGAATTCGTATGATCCGATTTGTTTATTTATTACCTGTTCTTGTTTCAGTTGAAACAGGTGCAGCATATTTTCATTTATATCGGTAATTTTCCCATCCGGGTCGTATTCAATATATAATAGTGTGCTTTTGGCTGCATTGATGAAGTTTTGAATTTTACTTTCTCTTTTTGTTGCCTCTTCTTGCATGGCTTGCAGTTCTTCCATGTTTTGACGCATTTCTTCTTCCTGCTGAGCAAGTTCGTCGGCCTGTTCTTTAGATTTTTTCAATAATTCTGCTGTACGGGCATTTATTTTGGCCGATGAAATGGTCGATGCAATTGAAACTCCGATTTTTTCAACGAACTGTATTTGGTATTCCTGCATCCTGTTCAGAGATCCTATCTCAATTATACCGATTACATCTTCATTAATAATCATAGGTACAACCAGCGTACTGCCGGGCCTGGTATTTCCTAAACCGGAGATAATCGGCGCATGGGCTTCGGGTATATCATCCATATAAATCCGGTCTTTTTCAAGCAGGCATTTGCCAACCACACCCTCGTTGGGCTGTATAGTTTTATGCAGCATTTTTTCTTTATCGAAGCCAATTGAGGCAACGAGTTCGAGATATTGTTGATTTTTTTTACCTTCGGTAAGGTAGAGGCCTCCCTGATGGGCGCCAAGGTAATCGACGAGCGTTGAAATAATTTTGTTGGTAAGCTTGGCAAGATTATCATTATCCTGCCTTAAGATGGTACCAAAGAGGTTGATGCCTTCTGAGGCCCATTTGCTTTGTTCTTCTTCTTTTTGGCGATGGACTTCTTCTGCTTTGGCCTCTTTGAGCGAGTTACGCATTTCCAGCACAGCATTACCCAATACATCTTTGTCGCTCAACGGTGTAAATTCGTGGTCAAAATTGCCGTTTTTAATTTGATTGGCAAATTCAACAGTATCTTTAAATCCTTTAATAACCGTATTGACCGAATGACTCATTTGCTCAATTTCATCACCCGTTTTAATAATGATGTTATCTATTTTTCTTATTTCGCCCAGCGATAGTTGCTGCAATACTTTCGTTGTTTTATTGATTGGTTTTATAATTTGGTATGCAACAAGCAGTGTAACTATTATGAGCACGATCAGCCCGTAGATTCCTACTTTTCTTGAATCTTCAATGTGGCTTTCGGCTTCGGTAATAATATTTTGAAGCGGCACATTAATGGCTATACCCCAGTGGGAATTGCTATTGCCAAATGTAACGGGAATAATGGTAGTAAAGAACTCTTCGTTTGTGGTCTGGTCAGTTTTAACAAATTTATTGTATGCCCCTTTTTTAATTTGAGGAATGATATTGTGCTGTATATTTAAAATACTATCAGTTTCGGCAAAGTTTTGACCAAGGTAGGCTTCATTCGGGTGTGCTACAATAGAACCTTTATTTGAAAGAATATAGGCATATCCTTCAAAGTTTTGATTCAAGGAATCAACCAAAACCTTGAGTTGCCTGAGACTAATGTCTGCACCCACCATACCCACAAAACTATTATCCTGCATTACGGGTACTATTATGGAGGTCATTAGTATTTCTTCACCTGATCCACCTGAATAAACGTCTGTATATGGTTCTGTAATACCTTCCCTTGGGTTTGCTTTATAGTCGTAATATAGGCTTGCAGTATCATCTCCATAGGTGTCGAGGGTGTCGATTGCGGTGGAGATAAGGCCTCCTTCTCTGAAATAGATATAGGATAACCTGCCATAGGGTAGGTTCCAGTCCGGTTCAATGTATTGTCTTTCCCAATTATCCCAAACGGAAATATATCGGGGATTTTGTTTTAGCAGGCGCTCCAGGGCGCTGTTAAAAAAAGTACGGTATGATTCAGGGTCTAATTCATCGAATTTTTCGAATGTGTTGGCATAAGTTCTGAATTTTTCAAAGTCGGCTTCAAATAAGTTTTTAACTCTGGCCGTAACATTCTCGGCTTGTTGGCCTGCTGTTTTTTTGGCCATTTCAATGGAAACCTCCTTGTAGTCGTAGTTTATATAACGGATGGTTATAAGATAAATAATACCGGCAACCAGTACTACGCCAATTAGCAGTCTGATGCTTAAGCTAAATCTTATATTTTTTAATTGATTCATCAATCTTCGGATTTGTTATTTTTTCTTGATTGTGTCGGTTATATCAATGGCCAGGTTTATGACTTTATAAATACTTCCTTTTTGATCTCGTACAGGTATGTACACTTCTGAGAAATAGAGGTTTTTTCCATTTGCCAGAATGTGTTGAACAATTTTTCTGGTTTTGCCGGCAGATAAATCTTTCCATAATTTATCAAATTCTTTTTTCTTTTCAGGGTCAGTTTCAAAGGCACCTTGCTTTACGCCAAGCATATCAGATTTTTTTGCTCCAAGCAAATTAAGGAAGTTATTGTTAATATCAATAATTTTTCTGTTCATATCATACTCAACGTATAACGAAACGTCTTTTACTCCGTCTACAAGTAACCGCATTTCTTCCTTACTGGCCTCTGATTTTTCGTTGAGCTCTTTAAGTTGTTCCATTTTTTGCTCAACATCCTCCTGAGCTTTTTTCATTTCAGTTAAATCCCGCAAGGCTCCTACAAATTTTGTCTCATTACCCAACTTGCCTTCCTCAAGCCTTAATTCAACCGGGAATTTTTTACCTGATTTATGCATACCCATTACTTCCCTTGATTTTCCAAGGACATGTCTTTGTCCGGTTTTCATGTATCTTTTGATGTAATTATCATGCTCTCTGGCATTTTCTCCATACATGATTAATTTGATATTTTGGCCAATGGCTTCTTTTGAGCTGTATCCAAATAATTTTTCTGCAGCGGGGTTCCAGAGTTCTATTATGCCGTTGCTATCAATAGTAATTATGGCATCCACGATATTATCAAAAATCATTTGAGTTTTAGCCTGGCTCTCTTTCAATGATTCTTGTGTGGCCTGTATTTCTTCCATGTTTTGCCGCATCTCTTCTTCTTGTTGGGCCAATTCATCAGCTTGTTGCTGTGACTGTTGCAGCAATACTTCTGTGCGCTGATTGATTTTTGTGGTAGAGATATCACTGGCTACGGTTTCACCTGCTTTTTCTAGAAACTCGACTTGATATTGTTCGAATTTATTAAAAGACACAAGTTCAATTACACCCAACACCTGCTCGTTTATTTTAAGCGGTATGAGAATGAGACTTCTTGGTTTGCTCTCTCCCAGTCCTGAATTTACGGATACATAGTTTTCAGGTATTTCTCTAAGATGAATTGTCAGCTTTTCGTGGGCACATCTGCCAACAAGACCTTCTTCTGGTTTAACTTTGTCGCGCATGAGTTTTTCACGTTCATAGGCTACAGCTGTAATCATTTCATAATAAACATCGTTTTTGTCGCTGTCGTTTAAAACATAAATAGCACCCATGGCCGCATCTACATACTTTATTATGCTGGACAGTATGGAGTAGGATAACTCCTGAAGGTCTTTAGATTGCCGCAATAAATCGTTAATCATACTGTATCCATCAGCAGCCCATCGTCTGATCTTTTCTTCTTTTTTACGCCTGGCTTCGTCCTCTTTTGCCTGTTTTAGGTTATCGCGCATTTCGAGTAGTGCTGAACCAAGCATATCTTCATCGCTGAGCTTGTGAAAATCGACCGATAAATCTCCGTTTCCAACGTATGAGGCAAATTCGGCTGTTCTGTAAAGCCCTTCTGTTAATTGGTTTACGGAATTGGCCATTTCACCCACTTCATCTCTAGTATTTATTTTTAGCAGGTTGCTTTTGTCTATTTTGCCGTCTGAAAGCTCTTTTAATATTTTGGTGGTTTTTATAATTGGTCGACTAATACTCCGGGCTATTAACGAAATGATGAAACCCATCACAACCAAACCCAAGGAACCTATAAAAATTCCTGTTTGTAAAAATGTTGCTGTTCTGTCCTCGATTATGGTGGATGGGAACGCTACGGCCAGGGCCCAGTTAATATTGGCTTTTTTTATTTTGATGGGCGAAAAAGTATATTGATATTCAGCTTGCATTAGCGTGTCGTGGTGCGTGAAGGTAAAAGTTTTCCCCAGGTCAATACGTTTGTTTATATTACCATCTGCAGTGAAAATTGAATCTACATCGCTAAGTTTTTCTCCAACCCACTCTTTTTTCGGATGCGCCACTATGGTGCCATCTGTCGAAAGTATAAAGGCATAACTGCCATTGTATGGCTGTATGGAGTCTGTAATCGATTGAAAATAATCCATATTGACATCAGCTCCGGCGAGGCCAACAAATTCGTTATTTTTAAGAATGGGTACAGAAATATTTGTATTTAATACAGCATCTTGTTCGTTTCCTGTATAGGAAAAGAGTTCCGGATTACTTATAAAATGGTTTTTATTGGATTTAATGGAATAGTAATTACTTGCATAATCATCTCCATCAAGGTTTCTTTTAGCATCGAAAAGTTTAATTACATCTCCTTCTCTGTAGTATCCCCGCGTAAGCCTTCCATAATCATTATTGTAGGATGAATCGATGTATTTAAGTTCGAAACTCGTTGCTACTGATATATATTGCGGATTATTTTCAAGAATGGCTTTTTGCTGGTCCAAATATATTTTTTCCCAGGCTTCGAATGTTTCCATTTTGAAGGTGGAGCCCGCATCTGCAAGCACATCAATGGCTTTAAGGTCTGAATCAATTACAGATTTTACAAGGTTGGCTTTTTCTGCTGCTGTTTTTTCGACAATTCTATAAGTATCTTTTTTGGTACTATTAACCGTTTGTATTATTACAGCACCCAATGAGATTAAATAAATTAACATGGCTCCACTGAGCAGATAGACCAACATGCGGGTGTTAATATTAAATCGTATTTTTTTCATTGCACTGGTGCTTTTAGTCCTCTTTTTTGTCTTTGAGGTGTGTAACGTCTATAGCTATGTTCACTACTCGCTGTGGTTCTCCTTCATTATCCTTAATCGGGGTATAGACTTCTGACAACCACCTTGTCTTGTTATTTATTTCAATTTTTTGTTCCTGTTTATGGGGTATTCCTTTTCGCATCTTTGCCCATAATGTTTCAAAATTTTTGATGCGCTCTTCATCTTCTCCAAGTTCGAAAAAGCCTTGTTTTTTGCCAATAATTTGCTGTCTGGGCAACTCAAGCAGTTGTGCATAAGCATCATTAATGTTTGTGATGTAGCCTTCCATGCTAAACTCGGCTACATAGGCAAGAGAATTTATGGCTGTAATCATTCCGGTCATTTCTGCTTCGCGTTTTGCGGCTTCCTCCTGTGTAGATTGCATTTCTTCCATCTGTTGTCTGAGCTCTTCCTCTTTTTCGGTAAGTTCTCCGGCCTGGCTTTTGGTTTGTTCAAGCAGTTTGCTTGTGCGCTGACTGATTTTTAGTGATGCTATTGTAGATGCAATGCTTTCGCCCGCTTGCTCAACAAATTCTATTTGATATTTTTCCATTTCATTGAATGAAATAATCTCAATAATGCCCATAACTTCTTCATTGAGCATGAGTGGTACAATTAACAGAGCCCTGGGATTGGCTTTTCCGAGGCCTGAGGTTATATTGACATAGTTGTCGGGAATATCAGTCATGTAGAGGGTTGCCTGTTCATATGCCGCCCTTCCTATGAGGGTTTCTCCCATTTTTATGGTTCTGTGCAGTGGTTTTTTTCTTCCCCAGGCTAAGGCAGAAGTAGCCTCAAATGTAATGTCCTCTTCCGTTTCTACTTTTTCTTTTTCAGATACTACATAAAGTGCGCCCTGGTTGGCTTTAAGGTAATCAGCAATGTACTTAACTACCTGATAGGAGAGTTCTTCCAGGTTGCCATGCTGACGCATCAACTCATTTATTTTAGCAATACCTTCGGTAATCCATTTTTGTATTTGGTCGGCTTCTTTTCGTTTTTTCTCGTCTTCTTCAGCTTTTTGAAGGCTTTGACGCATATTTAGCAATGCCTTGCCAATAACATCTTCTTCGCTAAGCTTTTCAAATTCTACATCCAGGTTGCCTTTGCCAATTTCTTCTGCAAACTCTGCTGTGCGTGCCAGGCTCTTTTTCAGCCCGTTTACATCAAGCGAAATGCTTCCAATTTCGTCTTTTGTTTTAATTTGCAGCTCTTGCTGTGTATTGATTTTTCCAGCTGCCAGTTCTTTTAGCAAGCTGGATATGTTAATAAGCGGACGTGTAATGTTTCGGGCAATAATCCAAAGTACAAAACCTAAAATGATGATACTTGCTAAACCAATCAGTAACGATTTTTGCATGTTTTGGTTGGCTTGTATCAACATTTGTTTATAGGGTACCACAATGCTTAAATACCAGGGTGTTTCAGTGTTACCAATAAATACAGGAGCAAAGGTTGTGAAATATTTTTTATCGTTTTTTATCCTGTCAAATGAAAAGGTTTTGCCTGCTTTCATTTGTCTTTCGAAATTGTATTTTTCAGCGTCTTTAGGGTTATCTTCAATGAGGTTGCTTCCAATGTTTTCAGAATCAATGTGGTATATTAACGTGCCTTCATAGCTGACAAAAAACGCATAGCTGTTTTTGTAGGGTTTAATAGATTTGACTAAATCGGAGAAGCGTTCCAGTTTTAAATCTATTCCCATTAATCCCAGGAAACGGGTACTTTGTAATACGGGTACACATATGCTGGTTTCCAGTATTTTATCAGATTCATTTTCAGTGTAAGAGTACCAATAGGGTTCTGTTATTACATTATTTTTGTGTGCTTTAATTTGATAGTAAAGACTCTGTTTATCATATCCTGCGGTATCTAAAGTCTTTATATTTAATTTTATTTCATTATCAACCCTAAAAAAGTTTGTGCGAATTCTGCCGTTTGTCTTTGAGTAATTTTCATCAATGGCTGATAACTCCCAGTTCATCCAAATGGCCTGTATGTGTGTGTTATGTTCAAAGACACGTTTGAGCATGGAGGGAATAATTTCATCCCGGATAGAATCTTCATAAAGCACAAAATCCTGAAAAGCTTTGCCCAGTGTATGTGTTAACATAAAGTCTTTATTAAGCTCGCTTTCAATGTCAGAAGCTTTCTTTTGTGCTATTTCAATGGTCAGCCGTTTTGCTTCATCCAGGGCCATTTGCCGGGTCTCTATGCTAACGTATAAAATGGTTAGAAGAAAGACTACTGTAGCACTACTTAATATAAAAAGCTGCAGTTTAGCCTGAATACTTTCTTTTATTTTATTGATTAACCCTCTCATGGTAATGCTTTAATCTGATGTTGATTTTTATGCTTTTATCTCTCTTTTGTATGTGTAATATCGATTCCAATATTTACAACTTTGTATGGTTCTCCTTCGGCGTTTATTACGGGTTTGTATGTTTCGAGTAACCAAACATACTTGTTACCTGATTTAATTTTTTGTTCCTTCGTTATTGGTTCACCTGCACGCAGCTGCTCCCAGGTTTCTTCAAAAACATCCTGGTCGACGGTTCCGGCAAAACTGCCCTGTTGCATTCCAATAACCTGGTCTTTGGGTTTGGCCAGCAACACTTCGAGGTTTTTATTCATATCAATAAGGTGCCCGTCCATATCAAATTCAGCCACATATGCGATGTCGTTTACCGCTTCGTGTAGCGCTGTCATTTCGTGTTGTCGCTGTTGGGCTTCCTCCTGGGTTGCTTTCATTTCTTCTACATTTTGCCTCATTTCCTGCTCTTGCTGGGCAAGTTCATCGGTTTGCTTTTGTGACCGATGGAGCAGTTTCTCTGTTTTTTGGTTGATTCGTACGTTGGCAATGGTTGCTGCAAGATTACCTCCGATTTGTTCAACCATTTTTACCTGATAATCGGCAAATTCGTTAAATGAAATTAACTCTATTACTCCAAGTACCTCTTCGTTGTTTTTTATGGGAACCAGCAATATTGTGCGGGGGTTGGCATCTCCGAGGCCTGTTTTAATGTTCACGTATTCTTCTGGTATTTCAGTCATGTATACCGTTAGCCCCTCATATGCACATCGTCCTACTAAACCCTCTTCGTTTTTTATCTTTTTTTCAATGAGTTTATCTCTTCCATATGCAATGGCTGAAATGAGTTCATAAAAAATTTCATCTTCCTCATCATTTTTAACATATATGCCTCCCTGTGAAACCTCCAGGTAGTTCAGTAGGTATTGTAGTGTACTGAATGTAAGGTTTTTGATGTTTTGATTGTGTTTTCTGAAAATATCGCTGGTTTCAGTTATGGCCTGGTTTATCCAGTTATTTATTTCATCTTCTTTTTGTCTTTCCTGTTGCTCTTTTCTGGCTTTTTGCAGGTTTTCGCGCATTTCTATAAGCGATTGCCCGAGTTCATCCTCTTTATCTTCTATAGTGAGCTTCTGATCTAAATCTCCACGCCCCAGATGTTTTGCGAACTGGTTTTTTTGGTTTAGTTTCTCGATGGTTTGGTTTAAGGCTTCTGCCATTTCCTCAATTTCATCACCTGTTTCAAGCTTGAGCTTATTGCTTGTCTTTATTTCTCCCCTGGACAGTTTGTTTAACTGTTTTGTCACCGACTGAACAGGTCTGGAAATATTAATGCTTACAAAATAGATGACGATACCCAGCAGAATTAAGCCAATTATTCCGACTATAAAGGAGACGTATAGGTTTTCATTGACTTGTTGAATTATTGATTCCCTTGGGACGGTAATTCCCAGGTACCAATAGGTATCGGTTCGGCTTATTTTTATTGGAAAATAGCTTACAAATCGTTCTTCCTGGCCATGGTCATTGACAATAGAAAAGGGTTTCCCTAGTTTAATTTTTTGATAAATATTAAAATCTGGATTGCTTGTAGGGTTTTTGGGAATAAAGGTGTTTAGTTTATCGTTGTCGGGGTGCCCTGCATATTTTCCGTTATGTGAGATGAGGAACGCATAGCTCCCTTCCAGGTCTTCTAACTGAATTCCGCTTACAATTTCCTGAAAGCGGTCCAGGGTAACATCAACGCCGATTAAACCTACAAACTTTTTTTGATCCATGATCGGAGCCTCGTAGGTTGTCATAATTTTCTTATCAGCTTTTTGTTCGCTGAAAGCATCGGCATATATTTCAGAAATAAGTTCCCTGGCCAGGGCTTTATCTTTGGCGTAATATTTATTGTCACCATCCAGACTTCGTATATCTACAAGTCGTTTCATTTCACCTTTTTCACGCAACCTTGTGTTTGTAATGCGACCTGTAGGGCGATTCCATGTGCTGTCGACGACATTCAATTCCCAGCTGTCCCAGAGTTGATAAAATTCGGGATTCCCCTGAAATACATGATCGTAAATTTGATTGACCAGTTTTTGGTACTGGTCAGTTTCGAGGAACTTATATGTTTTAAATGCCAATGCAAGGGTTCTTACAACTGCAAAATCCTCATTAATTAATACTTTGAGTTGGTTGGCGTGTTTTTCTGTTTGTGCCTCTATAAGTCGTGTTTGATTTTCGTATGAAGATTGCCGGTCTTTAAATGCAATGTAGCCAATGGCTCCTGTAAATACCAGTACAGAGAGTGATATAATAATAAACTGAATTTTATGGCGTAAGCGAAGTTTGATTTTCATTCCTATAAAAATAATTAAGCATCTAATTTACTTGATAAATGTAAGTTGCTGAAAAAAACAACGCAGTAATTTTCATTTTAATTTTTGAATTACTGCGCAGTTATTTTTTCTATATGTTATTTTTTATCAGTTGCATTTATTTCTCATTATTTGCATGACAAAAGGCATTTAAACTTAATAAAATCAATCAAAAGCTCAAAATTTTTTAAATCCAATAATTTCGCGCACTTCTCTAATGGTTTTTTGTGCACTTTCTCTGGCTTTTTCTGCACCCAATTTAGCTACTTTTTGCAAATAAGCTTCATCGGCAGATATTTCCTGAATTCTATTGTAAATAGGCTCGATGTATTTGATAATATCATCGGCCAGTTGTTTTTTCAGGTCGCCATAGCGAATGCTGCAATCGGCATAAGTTTCTTTGAAATGGGTTAATGTGTCTGGTTCTGAAACGACCTGCATTATGGTAAACAGATTTTGTATGGGTTCAGTAACCGGGGAGTTAGGCTCAGTTGGGCCGGCATCTGTTACTGCTTTCATTACTTTTTTACGGATTTTTTTTGGTGTGTCTGATAAATAAACGCCATTTCCTTCTGATTTTCCCATTTTCCCGCTACCATCTAATCCCGGTATTTTTATGAGGTCGTCGCCAAAGTTCCATGGTTCAGGAGCTTTGAAATACTCTGTTTTATACATTCCATTAAATCTTCGCGCATATTTACGACACATTTCAAGGTGTTGCTCCTGGTCTTTTCCTACAGGAACTTTTGTAGCGCGATGAATAAGTATGTCGGCTGCCATAAGCACCGGGTAGGTTAATAATCCGGCATTTACATTATTGGGATTTTTGCGCACTTTTTCTTTAAAGCTTGCAGTACGTTCAAGTTCACCTACATAAGCGTTCATGCTTAGTAAAAGATTGAGTTCCGCTACTTCTGGCACATCACTCTGGATAAAAAGTGTGGCTTTTTCAGGATCCAGTCCTGCTGCCAGATATTCTACAAGTACTTGTTTTACATTGCTATGCAGGTCTTTCGGGTTTGGATGTGTAGTCAGAGAATGATAATCGGCTATAAAAAAATAGCAATTATGATTCTCCTGCATTTTGATGAAATTCCGTATTGCACCAAAATAATTTCCTAAATGAAGATTTCCTGTAGACCTTATGCCACTTACAACTCTTTCCATATCAAATAATCTCGCTTAATTAATCTCACAAATGTACGAAATTATTCGTTTTCCACGATTTGTATCATGTCAATTTCCCCTAAATTGTTCAGGGTTTTACTGTTAAGCTTGTGATGTTTTTTTCGGCCAGTTATTACTGTTTTTGTGGATCAAATTCAGTTAAAATACTTCCGGTCATGCGCATAATTTCTGTATAAGAGTCCATCAGATCATAAATGGTCTGTAGTTTAGACAGAGAGGCATTTAAAAAACTAAGCTGTACTTCTCTGAAGTTGATGCTGTTTATTGTGCCCAGCCTGTAGCGGTCTTTTGCAAGGTCATAATTTAGCCGCGTCACCTTTTCATTTTCCAGGGCCACATTATAAAGTTGTTTTCTTACATTATACAGGTCGTATAGCATTACGAGCTGCATTTTTAATTCGTTTTCCATCTCCTGTGTTTCCAGTTTGCTTTGCTCTAAGGAGATTTTGGCATTTTGAATTGACCTTTTTACCTGCCCACCGTTGAAGAGGTTGAAATTAAGGGTGAAGTTCCCATATACGACAAGGGGGTCGGAATTGGTATTGGGCAAATCGTCCACTTTACGCGAACCGTAGGTATAGCTTGAACCGGCATTGAGTGAAAAAGTAGGATAAAGGTTACTTTTACTCTGTTGCAGGTCGTATTTTATTAATTTTTGATTGATGTATTGGTTGGTGAGCGTTTGGTTGCTTGCTTCCAGCCTGTTGTAAAGTTCTTCGAGGTTGAAACTTTGGTCAATGGGCTGAAAGCTATCTGTGAGGGTATACTGTTTGGTGTGCGACTCTCCCATTATAAGGTTTAAATTGCGTTTGGCATTTCGAAAATTAATACCCTGTAAAATGTAATTGGAGCTATCTTCCAGATAAGCTGTTTTGGCTTGTTGCAAGTCAAAGGTTGTTCCATTTCCGGTATTTCTTTGCGTTTTGGCATATCGGAGCTGGTCCAGAGATAGGTTCATGACTTCGCGGGTAATTTGGAGCCGTTCTTTCTCAAGCAAAGTTTTTTGATAGGCGAGAATAATAGCCTGCAGGGTATTTTCTACTACAACGCTCATCATTCCCTCAGAGAGGTTTTCTAATTCGGCAAGCCTTGACCTGTTTATCTTTACTGAAAACCCTCCAAAAAGTATCCAGTTAAGATTTACGGAAGGCGAAATATCATTATATAGTGTAGTGCTGCTCTGTGGCTTTGTTTGGTCTGTCCATCTGTTATTTTGTGCTGCGGACAAGGTTATGGACGGCCACATGCCTGCTGCCCCGGCTGTATTGTTGTTCGCGGCAATTTCCAGATCTTTTTGTGCAATGCGTATTTGGTAGTTGTTTTCAAGCGTTTTACTAATGGCATTAAAAAAAGAAAGTGGCTCCTGACCAAGAGCTGGCCCGGAACCACCAATCCAAATGAAAACAGCTATGAGAGTACAAAAGTATATATATTTTTTAGAAATAACCATAATAATTAGTGGATTTTTTTCTTTTCATTTAAAATTACGAATTCAACTTCCTCTGCTGTATGCATCCTTTTTCGCTTGCTCAAGGCCCAGAATATAACTCTTCTTGAGTCGTTTAGGACTCCAATTAGAACCGGGAAGAAGATTAAAATAAAAGCAGTTCCGATTAATACACCATAAGCAAGTGCTACTGCCATTGGAATTAAAAATTGAGCCTGAAAGGAGTTTTCAAGTATTAATGGGTAAAGACCAATGGTTGTAGTAATGGTCGTAAGTACAATTGGTCTGAAGCGTGTCATTCCGGCTTTGTATAATGCATCCAGCATTTTATAACCTTCGAGTAAAAAGCGGTTGTATTTGGCCAGAAAAACTACAGCATCGTTCACAATTACTCCTGATAATGCCACCATCCCCCAAACGCTGAGCATAGAGAGAGGTATACCTTCTATACCATGACCCCACATTGCACCTAACCATGCCAGTGGAATCATTAGTAATACAATTGCTGCCTGTTCGAATGATTTGAAGTGTATCATCAGAATAAGTACAATAATCAGGAAAGCAATTAAATAATATTGTTGTATTTCGGCAATTGACTCGTTACTCCTTCTTTGTTGTCCCTGATAAGTTACATCTACTCCTGGAAATTGGGCTTTTATTTCGGGTACAATTTCTTTATTTATTCGTTCAATGATTTCCGGAACCGGTTCAAGTGGATCTTTGGTGTCGGCTTCAATTCTGATTTCGCGCTGACTGTTGTATCTTTTGATGCTTACAGGTCCGCGTTCAATTTTATAATCAGCGAGTTCCGACAATGGGTAATAGCCTGCCGGTGTTTTAATTTTCATGTCTTCGAGCTGACCAAGTCGCATGCGGTCTTCTTTAGGGTACCGCACATATACACGCAGTTCATCTTTTCCTTTCTGTAAACGTTGTGCCTGACCACCAAAAAAGGCCTGTCTTACCTGGGTTGCAATGTAGTTTTGATCTAACCCCAGGAAATATGCTTTGGGTTTCAAATCAAGCTGAACTTCTTGTTTGCCCGGCACATTGTTGTTCGTAATGTCCTTAAGCTCAGAGAATTCATTGAGTTTTTTTTCAACAAAATTCTTGGCTGCTTCAAGCTCTTTTATGTTTTGACCGAGTAAGCTCATAGAAACCGGCTTTCCAAAGCGACTATTGCCGCCTACAGCAAATTTTTGCGCTTCAGGCACTTCACCAATTTTTTCACTGATGAGGTTTATTATATCGTAAGAATTTACAGGAGCCCCTTCCATATCGCGCAGTATAACCCTGATATTTCCTGAGTGGCTGCCCGTTTCGTTACCATTAAATGCATTTCCGAGATTCAGAAATGTGTAGTCAATGAAGTTTTCATCATCATTGTACTTTTCTTTTAGTTCTTCATTTACTTCCCATGTAAGGTCTTCGAATTTTTTCAGGTAGCGTATTGTCTGTGCTTCACCTTCACCGGGTTTAAAAGCCAGGTCGATATTAAAAAAGTCAAAAGCTACCGGAGGGAAAAAGGTTACTTTGATAAAATTACCCCTCAATAACCCTACAGTTAAGAGGATAACAAAAATTGGAAGGAATACGAAAAACCAACGCCAGCGAATTACAAAGCTTAATACTTTTCCATAAATTTTATCACGCATAAAAAACACTATACGATCAAATTTTTGGCGTAACCGTTTTCCGGGGCTTGTTCCCTCAATTGGTTTCAGTACACGATGATTTCCCAGATGGGCAGGTAGCACAAGAAATGCCTCAAAAAGTGATAACGCCAAACTAACGGCTACCACAAATGCCATTTCAAACATAAATTCCAGGCCACCCTCTTTAATAAAGAAAAGGGGGGAGAATGCCACAATTGTTGTGCTTATGGAAGTTACTACAGCCGGCAATACTTCAAGGGTCCCGTCAATGGCTGCTTTTTTTGGAGTTTTACCCTCTTCGAAGTGGGCATAAATATTTTCAGCAATTACAATACCATCGTCTACCAAAATACCAATCACCAGTATCATACCAAAGAGGCTGATCATGTTTATGGTGATGCCGTAGATGCTCGCAACAATGAACATTCCCAGGAACGATGCCGGAATACCCCAGGCTACCCACAGCGAAAGCCTGAAACTTAAAAAGAAAGCCAGTGCTATCACAACTAACAAAAGTCCAATTCCGCCATTCCGGTATAAAAGGTTGAGGCGACTTTCTAATACAGTAAGAAAATTGAACGTTTCTTTTAAGGTAATATCGTCGTTTTCAGCATTAAATGCTTCAACGTATTGATCAACATATTTGGTTATTTCTTCCAGATCTTCTTCGGGCAATTTTTGAATGGAGATTGATACAGCCTGTTTTTCATTGAGGGTATACTCCATCGGAACATCTTCGAACTTTGTTTTTACTTCAGCTACGTCTCTTATACGTATATAATCTCCTTTTTCACCTGCCCGCAGAATGATATCTCCAATTTCGTTCGGGTCTACAGACCGGTTTCTTATACGTACAAGTATTTCTTCCTGAGGTGATTTTATCATTCCGGCAGCAATGTCGCGGTTTGTAGCTGCAATGGCTTGAACAAGATCATTCATGGTGAGTTGATACCGCATGAGATCTTCTTCACTTATTTCAACAGAAATTTCCAGGTTAGGATAGCCTGAAATGCCCATTTGAGATATTACACCTGAGGCCAAAAAGTCATTTTCTATTTGGTCTGCATATTTTTTTAAGGTAAAAACATCTGTATCGCCATATAAACTCAAAAACATGGCCTGTGATACCGATCGACGCTTGAATACGATTGGCCTTTCGGCTGCAGTTGGGAAAGAGCTGATACCATCAACGGCATTTTTTACTTCCATTAAGGTTTCGTCCAGATCGTACTCTCCTGTTGTGGTTATTTGAACTCTTGAGAAATTTTCTGAAGATGTACTAGTAAACTCTTTAATACCAACAATACCTCTTATTGCCTGCTCTATACGAGTTGTAACCCCTTCTTCCATTTGTTCTGGCGATGCACCCGGGTAGAATACAGAGATTGTAATTTCACGAGAAGTACGCTCAGGAAAAAATGATTTTTTCATGGTTAAATAACCAAATGAGCCAGCCAATAATAAAACCGCAATTATGATGTTGGCATAAAAAGGGAATTGCACAAATTGTTGTATCAGTCTTCTCATTACCTCTGTTTCTTTTCTGCTTGATCAATAATTTTTACCTGCATATTTTCATTGGCATTGAGCAATGCTTCATTTACTATGAATTCACCCTCTTTCAATCCGTTTAAAAAAAGTGTTTTTTCGTTAATTTTTACGATGTTGATTACTGCTTTTTTCAAACGGCTGTTTTGCACTAAAAATATTTCGTTGTGATTAAATACAGCACTCCGGGGTAATTCCATAGAGTTTTTGACTTTAATATCTTTGAATAGACAGGAATAATAATCTCCTTCATAAACCTGGCCGGCCTTTGATGGAATCTTGACATATACAGGTATGCTTTGTGTTTGAGGATCTTTAAATTGGGCAATTCTGACAATGGTTCCTACCAAGGTGTCTGCTGTGCGTTCTTCGGGAACTACGTTCACCGTCTGGCCTTTTTTAAGCCATTTTACCTCATTTTTTTCAACCGGCACTTCTACTTCGTATGTAGAGGTATTGATAATAGTCCCAATTACCGCTCCGGGATTTATCACGGAACCTTCCTGCATGTTTACCTGTGTGAAGTTTCCTGAAAACGGAGCTATAATTGTGTGCTTATCTACACGTTCCTCAAAGCTTTTAATCGAATAATAATCACCCAGAACATTTCGAGATGAGAGGAAAATTTTTAATTGTTTATTATTGATGTCCGGGAGCGCAGGTAAATCATCGTCCACATTAACTGCATTGAAGAAAATTTGCCATTCGTTATATGCATCCGGAAAGTCAAGTTTAAGGTCAGCAAGCACATTGGCCAGAGACATTAAAAACCTACTTTTTTGAGATTTTAAATTGTATGTTACCTCCTCATTTACGATTCTTGCCAGCACCTGACCTTTTCTGAAGGCGGCTCCTTTTTTTAAGGGGACATCGCCGGTGAAAACTTTTCCCTGCACTTCACTGCTTAGGTTGACTTGTTCTATGGCCATTACTCTACCAGATGCTATAATTTCTGCATCATAGTTTTTGTAAACAATTTTTTCAGCGTTTACATATCGCGTGGCTTTTTGTGGTTTTTGTTTGGTTTTTTCTGGTTTGAGTGATTCCAGTGTAAGCAATAATACTATACCAAGTCCCAAAAACACAAGGACGGCCAGGAAAATTCGATAAAATTTTTTACTCATTTTTATTTAACCTTTTCAAACAGTGATAAAACTATAAATTAAGC
>Ga0102938_10000302_pt1 | contig 35451 bp, 29 predicted proteins | sample SalPonR2_B_D2_MG_FD_84516 | JGI IMG/M metagenome (GOLD analysis project Ga0102938, IMG submission 84516) | Salt pond soil microbial communities from South San Francisco under conditions of wetland restoration - Salt Pond MetaG R2_B_D2_MG | ecosystem: Environmental > Aquatic > Marine >...
CGTCACCATGATCATGATGCCCGGCGCGATGGAGAGCACGGTGAGCAGGATGATCAGCTGGACGATCCGCCCCGTGGTCGAGGCCTCACCATCGGGGATCAGGTTGCCCAGATCAATCGTCTGGGCCTGCGCGGTCTCTGCCGTAAGAAGCCAGAGAGCGAGGCCAAGGCCAAGGCCAAGGCCAAGGCCGAGGGTAGGGAAGGCGCCGCGCATCGATGTCATTGCACGACCAATGTCTCGAGGATGAGCTCGCGCACACGCCCTTCCGAGCGGATCGTCGCGCGCTCGGAAAGATCCTCGCGCAGGAACTGAAGTCCGCTGGCCCCTTCGAGGCGGGCAAGGTCGAGGGTGCGCAGATAGGCCATGATGTCGCCCGAGACCTCCGCCGCCAGCCGTGTACGCGCCGCTTCATCGGGTTCGTCGAGGACGAGGGCTATATCCGCGCGGATGAAGGTCTCCTGTGGATGGCGCAGATTGGTGACGATGGGTTCGAGGCGGAAGAGGCTCGTGCCCGGTTTGTATCGCAACGGCTCCAGCGCGGGTGCAGTCCTCGTCTGATCGACGCGCAGCGCCCGCTCATGCACGATGAAGGCAAGTGCCATCCCGGTGCCCCCCGCGAGAATGGTGAGGAGCGCGAGCGCGGCAAGGAAGCCGGCCCGACCGGGTTTTCCAGCTTCCACGGTACGGCTGCCGGACGGACCGACCCCGCTCCGTCCCGCCATGCCGGGATCGTAGACGTCCCGATCCGCGATCGTCGTGACGGCCTTGCTCATGACGCGCATGTCCTCCGGTTACGATCCGTGCCAGGGCTACTTGCCAGGGCTCAGAACGGCGTGACGCGGTCGTAGACCTGCTGTCCCCAGGCCGGCTGCTGCACCTCCATCGAGCGGCCGCGCCCACCATAGGAGATGCGCGCTTCCGCGATCTTCTCGTAATCGATGGTGTTGCGCGCGGAGATGTCGCGCGGGCGCACGATGCCGGCGACGTTGAGAACGCGCATCTCGTAATTCACGCGCACTTCCTGTGAGCCGCTGATCATCAGATTGCCGTTGGGCAGGACGTTGGTGACGACGGCCGCGACGTTCAGATCGATCCGCTCGGAACGATCGATCGTGCCCTGGCCGCGCGAACTGCTGCCCGAATTGACCCCGGCGCCGAAATCGCCGCCGACGCCTGGTCCGCCGAGATTGCCGCCGAAATCGAAGCCTATATTCGCCCCCGAATCCCGTGAGCGGCCCGTCGCATTATTGAGCCGGGCCTGATCGGCCATGCGAATACGCACCGTCAACACGTCGCCGACCTTCAACGCGCGGGCATCGGCGAAGAGGTTCTCCCGGTTGTCGCTCCACAGTGAATGGTAGGCGCGCTCGCTCTGATCCGGGAACGAGCCGGAGGGGAGGGAGGCGTGATAGGCGGTCAGACCGGAGCCGACCGGGGTCATGCCCGGCTCGACGCCGACCTCGGAGAAATCGGTCGCGCAGCCGGCAAGCAGCACTGAGCCGGCCAGCACCGGCATGATGGCGGAACGGGTTCTCATAGGGCATTCTCCTGATCGAGGGCCGAGCCTGCGACGGTGCGGGTGAGGAGGGCCGCACGGCCCGGCTCCATTTCGTTGAGGATGGCGCTGGCCTGACGCGGGTTGAGTTTGGCGATCACGGCGCTGGCGGTCGGGTCGTCCATGACGGCGAGCTGGGCGGCTGCCGCGTCGGGACGCATGCGGGCATAGATTTCGATGACGCCTTCCTCGGCGCGGCGCAGAAACTCCTCCCGGCGTGCGAGGTAATCCTCGTAGGCGGCACGCTCGCGGGCGAGATCTTCGAGGCGTGCTTCGATGCGAGCCTCGATTTCAAGCAGCGCCTGCGCCTGCCATGCGGCGCGGGCTTCGCGGGCGGGATCGTGGATGGCTTCGCAGTAGCGCAGTTGATCGGAGGCCTGCTCTGCGGGGGCTTCCTCGGCAAATGCGGGGGGGATGACGAGGCTGAGGGCGAGACATCCGATCCCTGCCAGCCTGTGGCGAATCCCTTCGCCGCAATACGACTTTCGCCTGATGCTCTCTGTTGCTGCCTTGACCATCGTTCGTGCCGCACCCTATCCATTGCCTGTGGCAGGGTGTAAGCCTTCAAGCTTGCATCAGGCTGGAGCCGGAATGCGGCTGCGATTGGCGTGACTTTTTGCGAGGGGGCGCGCTAAACTCGCGCCTTCGCCAGGATTGCCAGAGGGCGCAGCATCCGCATCGGCAGCGCTATCGGTTGCAGCCGCTATGCGCGCGCAAGTGCGACAGGTGTACTGGATTGCGGGCTGTGGGGGCCTTGAAGGTTGTTTCGCCGGACTCCGGCGACGCATGCTTAGGGGAGTTGAGGGGCATGGCTGGAATGGGCGGGGAGACGACCCCCCTGAACGTGCTCGTCGTTGACGACGATCTGCTGATACAGATGGCGCTCGCCGATATGGTCTGCGAACTCGGGCACGCAGCCGAGTCCGTGACCTCGGCGCAGGAAGCGCTTGATCGCGTGCTTGCGGGCGAAGCCGTGGATCTCGTGATCACGGATCACGCCATGCCGGGTATGACGGGGCTCGAACTCGCGCGCAAATTGCGCGCCGAACGCCCCGAATTGCCGGTCATGCTCGCGAGCGGCTTCGATGAGCTTCCGGGAAACGAGCCGGATGACGACTGGCCACGCCTGCGCAAGCCCTTTCAACGCGAAGAACTCGTCACCCTGATGAACCGTCTTTGCGGCGCGTGACGGGGCCGCAGGGCGATCCGTCCGGCCCGATCACGGCTTTGCCATTACTCTTGCCGACGCTGCAGGCGTTGTGGCTCAGCCATTTCCGGCATGCCGAGCCGGCTCGTGCGCTGCTGCGGCGCGGGTTGCGTGACAGGCTCGCGCTGAGCGGCACGCATATCTTGCCGACGCAGCGCGACGTCGTAATCATGGGTCACGGGCGGCGGGATCACATGGGTGCGCACGCTGCTGCGCGGCGCGATACCACTCTGACGCGGGGGCGTGCCATAGCTCCAGCTGTGCCGGTGTGACGTGCGATAGGCGGGCTCGCGATAATCGCGATAGCCGCGTGCCTCATGGAGATACGGACCCCGGGTCTCGAATTCGAAGGAGATGAAGGGGAGAATGCCTCCGCGACGCGGCGCGACGGGGCCTCCGAAATCGAGGTAACGCCCCGATACCCAGCCCGTCGCATTGCGCTGGCTGACATTGCACCAGGCGCTCCCGCGCGTGCAGTTATGCACCAGAACGGGGCTGCCGCGGCGAAGCACCGTGATCACGGGATACTGGGTCGAGGGGCCCGTGCGCATGTTGAGATCGTTCACCACGACGGCGCGTTGCGCCTGGGCCGATATGGCCGGCGCGGCGAATGCGAACAGGATTCCGAGTGCCAGAAGGGCAGCGCAGGAGCGCGCAAACCGGTCGAGCTGACCGGCGCCGTTGCGCGTGATGGCAGATGTCGTCTTCATCGGTTGACCTCGCCTCTCATCGTCCCCGGCGTTCAAGCCGGGGCAATAAACCTCAAGCATCGCACGCGCCTTTGCGGGCAACTCGCCCGCTACGTCACGCCTGACCCTCCCCGGCCCGTCAGTGCAGTTTCTCGCCGCATACTGCAGCCTGATTTCAGCGTCGCGCTCCGGCAAGCAAACGTCAAGAGTTCGATGCTAATTTGATGCATATGAAACAGAAACAGATCATTCCCGGACGATCGCTGGCGCAGCCGGATCGCCGCCGCCTTCTGACCGCAGGACTCGCCGTACCGACCGGCCTCGTCGCAGCCGCCGGTTCACTTGCCGTCGGCGCCGGTGCGGCGCAGGCGGGTCCTGGTGCGAGCCCGATGCTGCGTGATGCCCGCGAATTCGGGATCCGGCCCGATTCCGAGGCCGATCAGGCCCCCCTGCTGGAGGCCGCCTTGCGGGAAACAACACAAGCGGGGGGCGGGCTGCAGCTTCCGCCCGGCCGGTACCGTGTCGCGGAAGCGCGCCTGCCGGATGGGGCGACACTGGTTGCAGGCGGCGGCGCCGTGCTCGTTCAGGCGGCTGACGCGCCCATCCTTCACGGGCGCGATCTCGCGCATGTGCGGCTCGCGGGCTTTGGCTTCGAAGGTGCTTCCGGTCATGCTGCGCCGCTCCTCCGGCTCGAGCAGGTCGCTGATTGCCGGTTGCTGGAGATCGCGGTCGACGGCGCAGCCGGCACGGCTTTCGATCTCAGCGGCTGTGGCGGCCTCGTTGCGCAATGCGCGATCAGCGGCGCGCGCATTGCCGTTTTTGCCAACGACTCGCGCGGCCTCTCCGTCACCGGCAACGTCATCCGCGATTGCACCGATAACGGGATCCTGGTCTGGCGCTCGTCGAAGGGTGATGACGGCACGCGCGTGCATGGCAACCGGATCGAGCGGATCGGCGCGGCGAGTGGCGGGTCGGGCGAATACGGTAATGCCGTCAACGTCTTCCGCGCGAGTGGCGTGATCGTCTCCGACAACGTGATCCGCGAATGCGCCTTCTCTGCCATTCGCAACAATGCCGGTGACCGGGTGCAGATGATCGGCAACAATTGTGCCGATTTCGGCGAGGTGGGTCTTTTCACGGAATTCGCATTCGAGGGCTGCGTCATCGCCAACAATATCGTCGAGCGGGCGGCGAACGGAATCGTCTCGACCAATCTCAACGATACCGGGCGGCTGGCCGTGATCTCGGGCAATATCGTGCGCGGCAGCTTCCACCGTCCGGATCCGCTCACCGGCGAGATTCTCTACGGTATGGGCATCTATGCCGAGGCTGACGCCGCGATCACCGGCAATGTCGTCGAGGATGTCGAGGCAGCAGCAATCGGGCTCGGCTACGGGCCGTATCTGCGCGATGTCAGCGCAGCCAACAACGTGCTGCGCGATTGCGGGTACGGCTTCGCCGTGTCCGTCGTCGATGGCGTGGGGCGCGTTCAGATCACGGGCAATCTGATCTCCGGAGCGCGCGAGGCGGCGATCATCGGCCTGCGCTGGACGGATCCGGCGACGGAGGACCTCCTCGATGGGTCAGACACCGTGCCCGCGCATATTCTGCTCAACGGCAATCACGCGCATTGAGGCGATGCCGGCTTCGGATGGATGCGGGTCTGAGGGATAGTTTATCAAGTCAGAGTTGTACACGTCTCGCTTTTTCGGCATGGGGCTTGCGTTCTCACGCTGCATTGCAGCATATTCTGCATTGCAGAGGATCTGGTGATGAAAATGCGGGCAATATCGGACGAAGGCGATCCCGTGCAGGTAAAAGAGCGTCATCGGCTGTATGAAGACGCGATTGCGCTGGTGATCGGGACCCTGCTGGTCGCGCTCGGGATCACCTTCTATGCGCAGGCGGAAATCCTGACAAGCGGGCTCGCCGGACTGTCGCTTCTGCTCGATTATGCAAGCGGTTACGGGTTCCCGGTAATCTTCTTTCTGATCAACGTGCCGTTCTTTCTGCTGGCGCTGCGGCGTCTGGGGCTGGCCGCAACCTTGCGGACCGTGCTCGCAATCGGTCTTGTCTCGGTCTTCACGCGGTATACGCCTGAATGGGTGCGCGTCGATGCGATCGAGCCGCTCTATGCGGCCGTGTTCGGCGGCGCGGTGACCGGTGTGGGACTGCTCGTGCTGTTTCGCCACCGTACCGGGCTCGGTGGCGTCAACCTCGTGGCGATCGACCTGCAGGAACGCTTCGGCCTGCGCGCCGGCTATGTCCTGCTCGCGGTCGATCTCACCATCCTCGCCGCCGCCGCCTTCCACCTGCCGCCTGACAAGCTCGCGCTCTCGGTGCTCGGCGCCGGCGTTCTCAACATGATCCTCGCGCTTAACCACCGCCCGGAGCGCTATCGCGGGCGGAGCTGATCGCGGCGAAGACGCGGTCGGGCGTGGCCGGCATGTCGAGATGCCTGATGCCGTAGGCGCGATACAGGGCATCGACGACGGCGTTCATCGCCGCCGGGGTGCCGCCGATCGTGCCCGCTTCGCCCGCGCCCTTCATGCCGAGCGCATTCGTGGCGCAGGGCACGTTGCGCGTCTCGAAATGGAAGTTTGGCAGATCCGCCGCGCGCGGCAGCCGGTAATCCATCAGCGAGGCGGTGACAAGCTGGCCGCTCTCGTCGAAGACGACGCGCTCGTGCAGCGCCTGGCCGATCCCCTGTGCCAGCCCGCCATGGACCTGGCCGGCAAGGAGGAGCGGGTTCATGGTCATGCCGAAATCGTCGACGATGGTATAGCGCAGGATCTCGGTCTCGCCGGTCTCCGGATCAATCTCGACCTCGCAGATATGCGTGCCGTTGGGGTAGGTCGCCTCCGGCGGCTTCCACTTGAAATGCGTCTTCAGCGATGTGCCCGCATCAGCGGCCTGCGCGGCGATTTCGGTGAAGCCGATCGCCTTGTCGGTGCCTGCGACGCGCACGGTGCCGTCGCTGATCTCGACATCGCCCTCCGCCGCTTCGAGCATCCGCGCGCCTTCCTCGAGGAGCTTTTGGGCGAGTTCGCGCGAGGCGCCGTCCACCGCCGCGCCGCCGACGGGAACCGAGCGGGAGCCGCCGGTGCCGCCGCCGGTCTCGATCAGGGCTGTATCACCCTGGATGACGATGATCTTTTCCAGCGGCAGATCCAAATGTTGCGAGACGAGCTGGGCATAGGCCGTCATGTGGCCCTGGCCGTTCGACTGCGTGCCGATCAGAACCTCGACGCTGCCATCCGCCTGCATGCTGATATCGGCGCGCTCCGGGCTGCCGCCGGCGCAGGCCTCGATATAGGAGGCCATCCCGATGCCGCGCGCCTTGCCCGCCTTCTTCGAGGCGCGCGCGCGCTCCTTGAACCCGACCCAGTCGGCCACCTCCATGGCGCGGCGCATGGCGGCTTCGAATTCACCGGAATCATAGGTGCGACCCACTTGCGTTGTGTGCGGCATCGCTTCGGGTCTGATGAAATTCAGCGCACGCACCGCATCCGGGCTCTTGCCGATCTCGCGGGCAACATGCTCGACCAGGCGCTCGATGACATAGGCCGCCTCCGGGCGCCCGGCGCCGCGATAGGCGTCGATCGGCGGGGAGTTGGTGTAATACCCGCGCACTCGCGCATGCACGGCGGGAATGTCGTAGCAGCCCGGAGACATGCGCGCGCCGCCCCAAGGGATGAAGGGCGCGAATTGCGAAAGATAGGCGCCGAGGTCGGCGGCGATGTCGATCTTCAGCCCGAGAAAGCGCCCGCGCCGGTCGAGCGCGACTTCGGCGCGGGTGAGGTTGTCGCGGCCCTGCGCATCGCCGAGGAAATGCTCGCCGCGCTCGCCGATCCAGGCCACCGGGCGCCCGGTGACGCGGGCCGCGACGGCGCAGAGCGGATATTCGCGATAGACGAAGATCTTGGTGCCGAAGCCGCCGCCCACATCCGGTGTGATCACGCGCAGCTTCGCGCGATCGACCTTCAGGATATGGTCGGCGATGGTGTCGCGGATATCGTGGACGCCCTGGCTGCCGACGGTCATCGTCCAGCTCTCCTGCGCAGCATCGTATTCTGCGATACAGGCGCGCGGCTCCATGAAATTCGCGATCAGGCGGTTGTTGACGATGTCGAGCGCGACGGTGCGATGCGCCCTGGCGAAGGCTTTCTCGGTCTTTTGCGAATCGCCGTGATGCGAATCGAAGGCGAGATTGGTGCCGATCTCCGGCCAGACCAGCGAAGCGCCCTCCGCGCGGGCGCCCTCAATGCCGACGACAGGGTCGAGGGGATCGTAATCAACCATGACCGCTTCCGCCGCGTCGCGGGCCTGATCGGCGGTTTCGGCCACGATGAAGGCGAGCGCGTCGCCGACATGCCGGGCAACGTCGCTTGCCAGGACGGGGTAGGGCGGGACCGGCATTTTCGAACCGTCGCTGTTCTTCACGGCGCCGGGGCAGGGCAGGTCGCCCAGATCGGCGACATCGGCATGCGTCAGGATCGCGGCCACGCCGGGCATGGCGCGGGCCTCGTCGAGACCTGACAGCGTGAAGCGGGCATGGGCGTGGCTCGCGCGCAGCACTTGGGCGATCAATGCGCCCTCGGGGATCATGTCGCCGGTGTAGCGGCCTGCGCCGGTGAGAAAGCGTTGATCTTCCACGCGTTTTGGCGCCTGGCCGATGCCGAACTTGCGTTGTGACGATGCGACTGCATCCATATCCGCGACTCCTCATGAACTTGACCGAGAGGTTTGCGCGTCCCGGGCGATCCGTCAACGCCCGGATCGGTTGCTGCAAACGCTTGTCATATCGGAGATTCACCAAAAGAAAAGAATCTCTGTTTACGTTGACGTCGAATTTTGACGGTGGGTAATGCGTTGGATATTTCGGTCCGTCAGCGGCTCGCGCGCTTCAGGCGCGACTTCATGACCCTCGACTGGGTCGGGCGGAGCCGTGCCGATGGTGGCCCGGCTGCGCCCGACTTCATCCTCGACGATACGCTCGCCGCTTACGGTGCGATCGGTCATGGCGGTGGCGTGGATTGGCGGGACGGGCGTGCCGCATATTACGACGCGGAGATCGATCCGGGTTACGATCTTGCGCCCGCACCGGAGGCGGTCGCGGCGATCGACCGTCTGGCTGAGAGCGTCGGTGCGGAAGCGGCGGCCCTGGGCGAAATCGCGTCGCGGGCAGAGCGTGACGGGCGCGGTATCGCCGCCGCGCAGGTGCGTGCCGCAAGCCGGGCGCTCTCGCTGATCGCGGACAACCAATGCGCTGCGGATTCCGAACCCGCATCCGCGTTCGACCCGGCAATCTGGCTCGCGGTCTTTTCGCAGATACAGGATATCGTCGCCGCCATCGGCGAGACGGCCCTCGAAAGCGGTCTGTGCGCGGTGCGCGCTGCATCGGCGACGCGGGGTTTCTTCGATTTCGCGCGTGAAGTCGACGAGCTGGAGCGCGCCTTGCGGGCGGGCTGGCCGGAGATCGAGCGGCTCGCCGGTCTTGTCGAGGAGGCCGGCGCGCAAGCCGGGGCGCTCGCGGCGGAATTGCGCATGACGCGGCGCGCGCTCAATGCGGCGGTGACGGAATTTGCCTCCGACACGCTGCCTCCCGCCGAAATCGAGCCACTGATCCGGCATCGCCTTGCGCGGATCGGCACGGCGGCGGCGCAGGCGACGGGAATGGCGCGGCGCATCGCGGCGGAGGCGCGCGCCTCTCGCGAGCTGATCGAAACGCTCGTCGAGCAATTCATGGTGATGATCCGCGAGACGCCGCTGGGCGATCGGCGCGCCGCACCGCGTCTGGCCTTCTTCTCGCATTGCACGCTCGCCACCGCCACGCGTCAATACGTGGCCCGCACGATCGATATTTCGATGACCGGCGCCCTCGTGGCGCTCGATATGCCCGACGGTTTCCGACGCGGGCAGCCGGTGCGCCTGACCTTGCCGGACGCGCCGCCGCTGATGGGGACGGTTGCCGGAATCAGTCAGTACGGGCTGCATGTCGCCTTCGATCTTGGCCACGCCGTGAACGCTCCTGCCCGCGCGCCCCTGCGGCGCATGCTCAACGCGGTGCAGCATCACGATGACGGCCTCGTCTCCCGCGTCCACGCCTTTGCCCGCGAAATCCGCACGGCGCTCGAGCGCGCCGTCGCCGAGGGCAGTTGCGCGCATGCGGATCTGATCGCGCCGCAGCTAGAGCCGCCGCGTGAGAGTGATGACGTCACCTATGGCCATCCCTGCGCCGCTCTGTTCGAGGCCCATCTCGCGGCCTTCGTCGCGGGTCTCTTGCAGCGTAATCCGGATATCGCCCATGTCGCGGCGATGGATCGCGGGGGATATGTCGCAGCCGGAGCCGGCTCCGCGCCTGCCAGAGGCGTATTGCCGCCCTGGCGTCCGGGACAGTTGCGTCAGGACCGGGAATCGCGCCGACATGCGCGCAATCTGCGCCCCAGTGTCGCGCATAATCTGCGTGACGAGGCCGGGCTGGTGCGGATGATCTCCGCGCCGATCTTCCTCGGCGGGCGGCATTGGGGCTGCGCCGAGATCGGCTTTCGCCTGCCCGAGATCAGGGAGAGTGCGGATTCACCGGAAAACGGTATTCTGTTTGAGCAGGATCAAGGCGAAGCCGGCGCGCCCGCATGATTCTGGGGGCATGAACACGCTCCCCCGAACAACCATCCCCATGGCTTACGCGCTGGAGACCGTCCCGCGCTATACGAGCTACCCCACCGCTGCCCAGTTCGATACCCACATCGACGAGGGCGTCTGTCGCGACTGGCTCGGCGCGCTCGACCCTGCCGCCCCGCTCTCCTTTTACGTGCATGTGCCCTATTGCCGGGCCCTGTGCTGGTATTGCGGCTGCCATACCAGCGTGCTCAACGACGATGCCCGCATCGCGCGGTATGCGCGCCGCCTCATGCGTGAGACGGAACTGCTGGCCGAGGCCACGCCAACGGCCGGCCCCGTTGCGCATCTGCATTTCGGAGGAGGCACGCCGACGATCCTCGCGTCGGAGGATTTCGCCGCCGTGATCGACCGCATCCGCGAGCTTTTCCCCTTCGCGCCCAATGCCGAGATCGCCGTCGAGATCGATCCGCGCACGCTCGAACCGGAGATGGCGTGCGCGCTGGCGCAAGCCGGAGTGAACCGCGTCAGCCTCGGTATCCAGGACATGGATCCGCAGGTGCAGAAGCTCGTCAACCGGGTGCAGCCGCTGGAGGATGTGGTGCGCACGATGGATCTGCTGCGTAACGTGGGCATCACGCGGGTCAATGCGGATTTCATCTACGGTCTGCCGAAACAGACAGCCGCTCATGTGCGCAAGTCCATCCGCACCATGCTTGATCTCGGCATCGACCGCGCCGCCGTGTTCGGCTACGCGCACGTGCCCTGGTTCAAGAAGCATCAGAACGCCATCGATGCCGATCTGCTGCCCGGCGCCGGCGAGCGGCTCGAACAGGCGCGCGCGGCCGAGGCCGCTTTCGCTGAGGCCGGCTGGGAGGCGATCGGCTTCGATCACTACGCGCATCCCGACGATGCCATGGCGCAAGCCGCCAGGGCGGGAACGCTGCGGCGCAATTTCCAGGGCTATACCACCGACGGGGCGGATACGTTGATCGGCATCGGCGCCTCCTCGATCGGCGCCCTGCCGCAGGGCTATGTGCAGAACGAGCCGCATCTCGGCAAATGGGCAAAGAGCATCGATGCCGGGCATCTGCCGGTGGTGCGTGGTGTCTCGGTCACTGCGGACGACCATCTGCGTCGCGAGGTAATCATGCAGCTGATGGCCGCGCTGGAGGTCGATCTCGCAGAGATGGCGCGCGCATACGGGCATGAGCCGGCTATGTTCGACGCTGCGCTCATGGCGCTGGAGTCGCTCGTCGCAGACGGGCTGTGCCGGATCGAGGGGTATCGCATTCGTGTGACGCCGCAGGCGCGGTTCTTCGTGCGCAACGTCGCCGCTCGGCTCGACGCCCATTGGCAGCCGAGTCCGGGGCGGCATTCGCTGGCGGTGTGATTGCAGGCGCGATCATCAATGCCGGAACCGAGCACAAGGCAGGCCGTTGCCTATCCGCATCGCGCCCGGGCCCGTCTGTTCGGGTCCGCACAGGCGATTCCGCAACGCGAAGATCCGGATAGAGAAGCGGCATGAATGAAAAACCCTCGCGTTTCAGCGGCCTTGATCATGATGACAGGCGATTTTTCAGGCGTGCCCTGATTGTTTTCGGCCTGTTCGCCATGGCTTATTTCTTCTGGTTGCTGGCCGGGACGTTGCTGCTGGTTTTTGCAGCCATCCTGATCGCGGTGATACTGCGTGCCTTTTCCTTTGCCCTGGAGCGCCACGCACATGTGCCGCGGGCGATTTCCTTTTACATTGCGCTGCTCGTCGTGGGCGTGGCTCTTGCGGGGTTCGTCTATTTCTTCGGTGCCCAATTGCAAACGCAGTTGACAGACCTGTTGTCGCAGCTCCCGGAACAGATCGACGGGTTCGCGGCACGGCTCGGTATCGAAGACCCCCTCAGTGAGATCGAGAGCCAGCTCGATGACGGGTTCGGAGCCAGTCTTTTCGGCCAGGCGGCGGGATTCGGCTATACCGTCATCGGCGGCTTCACCAATCTTCTCTTGCTGATCGTGGCGGCGATCTATCTCGCCTACGATCCCAAGCTGTATCGCAAGCTGTTTGCCAGCCTGTTCCCACCCGACCAGCGCCATGGTGTCGAGGATGTCATGCTCGCAACCGGTGCCGCGCTCAAGAAGTGGTTTCTCGGACAGATGGTGAGCATGCTGTTTGTAGGCCTGCTTTCGGGCTTGGGCTATTGGGCTGTTGGTCTGCCGACCCCTGCCGCGCTGGGGTTGATTGCCGGCTTCACGAATTTCATTCCGTATATCGGCCCGGTTCTCGGCGCTGTTCCCGCACTCGTCTTCGGCTTCAACATTTCCCTGGAAATGACGTTGTATGCGCTGCTCGTTGCATTCGCTGTACAGCAATTGGAGGGGAATGTACTGGTGCCGCTCATCCAGAAGCGCGCGGTCGCAATGCCGCCGGCCGTGGCGCTGTTTGCGATCATCATCTTCGGGGTGCTGTTCGGCTTCATCGGGATTCTGCTTGCCGTGCCGCTGGCGGTGACCGTCATGATCCTGGTGCGCAAATTATGGATCGAGGGTGTCGTCGAGCACCCGCCGCGTCACGATTAGAGCGCCCGACCTGACGGAGTCAGGTCGGGCGCTCCAGGTCATTGTGTGACGCATCATTTTTTCCGTCAGCCGGTATCCACCTGACGGAGTGATGCTCTAGCAGGCCGTTGCCCGACGAAGGCGGGCTGGTCAATCATGCCGGCCTTCGTCGGGCTGGCGACCCTCGTCAGGCACGTCCTCCTCCGGCCACTCGGCGATCCGCGCCATCAGACCATCCATGTCGTTCTCGGCCATGAGCACGAGCGAGAAGCCGCCATCCAGGGCTTCGACGCGATCGCGTACGCTGGCGCCGGCGCGGTGGACGCTCTCCGGATCACCGGTGATGAGCGGGTGCCAGTCGGGCAGGTCGCGCCCCTCGGCGAGGCGGCGATAGGCGCAGGAAGGGGGTAGCCAGTCGATCTTCTGCACCGTTTCGGGCGTCAGTTGCACGCAATCGGGCACCTCGCGCAGGCGCTCCTCGTAAGCGCGGCAGCGGCAGGTCCCCTCATCGAACATGTGGCAGGCGAGATCGGTATAGACGACGCGCTCGGTATCCTCGTCCTCGAGCTTGACGAGGCAGCAGCGCCCGCAGCCGTCGCACAGACTCTCCCATTCCTCGGCGCTCATTTCCGCGAGGCTCTTGACCTGCCAGAAGGGGCGTTCTGCCATGATGTTCGCTTTCGTTTTGCGTGTGCTCATGGATAGGCGATTGATGCCGGCCTTGCAATGAGTGGGATCACCCCCCTTGCGTGGCGTGCATTGTTGATCATTAACATTTATGAGGTTTTCTTCGTTAACCATGCGGACTGCATCAGGCCATGCGCGGTTTTCGAGAAAATTGCGTGAATTGCGTGGTTTGTCGTATGGGCGGGCTAGCCGCGCGTTAATATTCCTTTAATAATCGGCTTTCGGCGATTATGCGCGGTCTGTTCGGCGCGTATGTGTCATGTGCCAAGGATGGGTTCGTTGCGTCTGGCCCCGGAAACAAGTCTCTGGACTCGGATCAAGCGTTGGGCGGCGGATTTCGACGCCTGGCTGAGCGCTTCCGCTTTCGAGGGCCAGGGCGATTTCAAGCGCTTCTGGCGTGGCTATAACCGCGTCATGCGGGTTTTCCGGTTTCGCGGGATGCGCCGGGTGCTGCTCGACCTCACCAGCGAGGCCGCAACCCTGAGCGTGGCCGCCGGGGCCGGGCTGGTCATGCTCGCGATCCCGGCTTTCTACGAGACGCATGTTGACTGGCGCCGCACGCAGGATTTCGCCGTCACCTTCCTCGACCGCCAGGGCGAGGAAGTGGGGCGTCGCGGCATCCGTCACGACGACTCGGTCCGGCTCGAGGATTTTCCCGACGAACTGATCATGGCGGCGCTCGCCACGGAAGATCGGCGGTTCTTTTCGCATTGGGGCATCGACCCGATCGGGACGACGCGGGCCCTCGTCGTCAATACGCGCGCCGATGCGGTGGTGCAGGGCGGCTCCACGATCACGCAGCAATTGGCCAAGAACCTGTTTCTGAGTAATGAGCGCTCGATGGACCGTAAGATCCGCGAAGCTTTTCTGTCTTTTTGGCTGGAGGCGCAACTCGACAAGGAGGAGATCCTCAAGCTCTATCTCGATCGCGCCTATATGGGCGGCGGCAATTTCGGTGTCGCGGCGGCGGCTGATTTCTATTTCGGAAAATCGGTCAAGGATCTCACGCTCGCCGAATCGGCAATGCTTGCGGGCCTGTTCAAGGCACCGTCGCGCTTCTCACCCCATATCAACCTGCCCGCGGCGCGTGCACGGGCGAATGAAGTCCTCACGAATCTGGTGAATGCCGGCTTCATGAGCGAGGGCCAGGTGCAGGTGGCACGCCAAAACCCGGCGACGGCGATCGACCGGGGTCGGGACACGCCGGCGGATTATTATTTCGACTGGGCCTTTGAGCAGGTCAGGGAAATGGCTCGGGAAGGTCATTTCGGCAATGAACGCGTGCTCATCGTCAAGACGCCACTCGATCTCGAGTTGCAGGCGCATGCCGATCAGGCCGTCGAGAACATCCTTCGCCAGCACGGCGAGGCCTATGGCGTGCGCGATGCGGCTGCGGTCGTGATGGATCCCGACGGCGCCGTTCGCGCGATCGTCGGCGGGCGTGATTACGGCGCGAGCCAGTTCAACCGGGCGACGTCGGCCCTGCGCCAGCCGGGTTCCGCCTTCAAGCCCTTCGTCTATGCGACGGTTCTGTCGCATCTGCCTTACCGTCCCGACAGTATCGTGCGCGATGCGCCGATCTGCATCGGCAATTGGTGCCCCAACAATTACAATCGCTCGTTTGCCGGCGCCATGCCCATGACGACCGCCCTGGCGCGTTCGATCAATACCATTCCCGTGCGCTTCTCGCTGGAACTCGGCAATGGCAATGCCCGTGAGGGCAGGGCGAAGATCATCGAGATGACCCGGCGCATGGGCGTGCGCACACCGATGCAGGACACGACCTCGCTGCCCATCGGCGCCTCTGAGATGACCGTGATGGACATGACGGCGGGCTATGCCGTTTTCGCCAATGGTGGCAGCCGCGTCGATCCCTTCGTTACGCTCGAAGTATGGAATTCCTTTGGTGAACAGCTCTACTCGCGCCGGCGCGACCATGAGCCCGAAAGGGTGCTCGCGACGGGAGTTGTCTCGGATATGAACCGGATGCTCTCCACCGTTCCGACAGCCGGGACCGGGCGCCGTGCGGCCCTCGACGGCATCGTCTCCGCAGGCAAGACAGGGACCACGAACGCTTATCGCGATGCGTGGTATGGTGGCTATACCGGAAACTACGTCTCCGCGATCTGGTTTGGCAATGACAATTACGAGTCGACCCGGCGCATGACCGGCGGTTCGCTGCCCGCCATGGCCTGGCGCGAAATCATGAGCTTCGCGCACCAGGATGTCGAGATCGTGCCCATCCCGGGCCTGGATACGGATGAGGCGCCGCTTGTTGCGCAGGCCCCTGAGGCGGAAACGTCCGAGCGGATCCGTAACGGGAGCATGTCGCAGCGTTCCTTCGAGGTGATCGGCGGGATCAACCGCATGTTCGAGAGCGCCTCAAGGCCTCGTACATCCTTCACCCCGCCCCGCCAGAGCGGAACAATGGTGCGTCCCGTCCGCGCAAGCCGCGCCGGTGGTTTCGAGGTGGTCAGCGGGCGCTGAATGCGCGCTGCGGCGCGTGACATCCGCGCTCAGTTCCAGGCGCCGACCGGTTGCTTGTGCTGCAATTCCTCCAGTCGCTCCGACGGATCGTCCGAATGCTCGGCGAGGAATTTCTCGACTTCGAGCGCTGCCATACAGCCCATACCCGCAGCCGTCACGGCCTGGCGGTAGATGTCATCGGTCACGTCGCCGGCGGCGAAGACGCCGGGCACGTCGGTGGCGGTCTTGCCCGGATGGGTGACGAGATAATTCCCGGTCTTCATCGGCAGCTGACCTTGGAAAAGCTCGGTCGCCGGCTTGTGGCCGATGGCGATGAAGACACCGTCGATCGGCAGTTCCGAAATCTCACCGGTGACGGTATCCTTCAGATTCAGATGCGTGACCCCCGGGGGCATGCCGCCGCCGCAGATCTCGTCGACCGCCGCGTTCCAGCGGATCTCGATCTTGGGATTGCGCATCAGGCGTTCTTGCAGGATGCGCTCGGCGCGCAGGCTGTCGCGGCGATGGATGAGGGTGACCTTCTGCGCCAGATTGGCCAGATAAAGCGCTTCCTCCACAGCCGTATTGCCGCCGCCGACCACGGCGACATGCTTGTTGCGGAAGAAGAAACCGTCGCAGGTCGCGCAGGCGGAGACGCCCATGCCGGAAAACTTCTGCTCCGATTCGAGCCCGAGCCACCTGGCCTGCGCGCCGGTGGCAATGATCAGCGAATCGCAGGAATAGGTCTCCCCGCCATCGCCGGTGAGCTGGAAGGGGCGCTGCGAGAGATCCACCGCACTGATGTGATCCGAGACGAAGCGCGTCCCGACATGCTCGGCTTGGGCGCGCATCTGTTCCATGAGCCAAGGCCCCTGGATGACATCGGCAAAGCCCGGATAGTTCTCGACATCGGTGGTGATGGTGAGCTGGCCACCGGGCTGGATGCCCGAGATCAGGATCGGCTCGAGCATCGCGCGCGCGGCGTAGATCGCGGCGGAATAGCCGGCCGGACCGGAACCGATGATGATGACTTTCGCGTGGTGATGCGCCATGGCAGATCTCCCTTTGCGCCTTGTTTTGGATAGCCGGGCGCGCGCTGTCAATCAGGCCGCGACCGGATCACGCGCTTGCGCACAGGTGTCAGGCTGCATCCCCGAGACGCTGGCGCAGGAATGCGCTGATCCGCTCTGCCGCGATCTTGCCGGCATCGGGCGGGGCCGTGGTTGCGGGGCGCACCTGCGCGACATCCGCGTCGGTTTCGAGATCGTGAACATGCCCCAGCGCGGCGAGGCGCCGTGCAAAGAGGTGGTGGCGCGGCCCCATCCCGCTGAAGCTGAACAGATCCACCGGTTTGCCCGTCGACAAGGCTTCCGATACCATCGAGGTCGAATCGGCGGTCACAAGGATGCGGTCGGCCAGGGCGAGCATGCCGAAATAGGGGTTCTCGCCGGTCCCGCCCCAGAGCGTGATCTGCGGATCATCGGCAAAGCGCGCGGCCAGCGCTTCGCGCACGGTGGGCTCCGTACGCCGGGAGGGGGTGATCATGACGGTGTGACCCTGCGCGCGGAAGGCGGCGAGGATGGCGAGCAAGCGGGTGATGTCGCCCGCAGAGAAGCCGCCACGGCGCGTGCGCCCACCCAGCAGGACGGCGAGGCGCGGGCGTGCGAGATCGGCATATTGCGCGGCGAATTGCGCGGCTGCGGCGTCGAGCTTTTCCGGCGTGACGCGGTGGATCGTCGTCTCGGTGAGAATGACGTTTGCGCCGGCGATGCCATCATGCGGGTGGGCGATGACCAGATCGAAGTGATCGGGCGGCGTGCGCGGATTTTGCAGATGCACCGTCAGCGTCCGTCCGCCCGAGGCACGCCGGATGGCTATGGCGGCGGCTGTGGAACGCCGTCCGCAGGAGATCAGCAGATCCGGCCAGGGCGGCGCGAGCGCATCACCCTCTGCGGCGAGTCCGCGCAGGGGACAAGGGCAAAGATGCCCCGGCAGCCAGCGCCATGGCGCGCGCAATCCGATGCATTTTTCCGTGAAGGCGAGGCCCATCCGGTCGCACAAGCCGAGCACCTGGCTGCGCATGCCGGCTTCCCCCGTCGTCAATGCCCAGACCGTCGGAAGGCGCACGTCGAAAACTCCCACGCGCAATTTCGTTGCGCGGCTTGTGTGCATGCGCTAACGCGATTATGTAAACGCGTCCTCGCGGAGGGCGTTATAGACGACGGAGTTTCCATGCGCGACCGCCTTGACGCGATCGATCTCAAGATTCTGGCCGAATTGCAGAAAGACGGCAGCATCACCAACGTTGAATTGGCGAGGCGTGTCGGCCTGTCGGCGCCGCCATGCCTGCGGCGTGTGCGCGCTCTGGAGGAGGCGGGAATCATCAAGGGCTACCGCACGCTGCTCGATCCGCAATTGCTCGGCTACGAGGTGATCTGCTTCGCCATGGTCCAGTTGGCCAGCCAGACACAGGCGGATCTCGCGGCGTTTCAGGAGCGCATCGCCGACTGGCCGACGGTGCGCGAATGCTGGACGCTCTCCGGCGAGGTTGATTTCATCCTCAAATGCGTCGCGACGAACATGACGGCGTTTCAGAATTTCGTCGGCGATCTGACGAGCCTGCCCAACGTGCGCAACGTGCGCACGGCGCTCAGCCTCGACAAGGTCAAGGACGAGCCGCTCGTGCCACTCGATCTGGAGGGCTGAGGCGCGCCTCAGAAGCGGCGCACCACCCATCCGGCGAACACCCTGGTCAGCGCCATGGCGCGGATCTGCTCCCGCTCCGGCGACGGGCGATGGGAGCCCGTTGTCGCCGGATTGTTTGCGAGCAGGCTGTAGCTGTCGATCACGCGCCCGTCCGGCGCGATCAACTGCGCTTCACCGCCGAGATTGTCGAGCGGTGGTTGTGCAAAGCCCCCGCCGAAACTGTCGTCATGGTCGATCCATGTGTTCGCATTCAGGAAGAAGCTGTTCAGGGTGACATGCAGGCGCGGCGCATTCGCGGCGATGGTGTAGCGCGCCTGCAGTTCCGCGCGCAGCGAATCATGCAGCAGATCGGCGAAGACGCCGACGCCGCGCGCGCGCAGCGGCGCGACATCGACCGTAATCGCGCTGACGCTATCGCGCGGCTGTGCCGTAGCGTGAACCGGTGCGAAAAGAACTGTACTCGCAAGGATGGCGAGGAGCATGGCGAACAGGGGGGCGGCGCTTGCGAGGATGCGATTACGGACCAGCGAGCTGCGAGTAGCGTGTCGTACGATCATGGGCTGTCTCCGCGTCATGTGTAGCCCCCAGCGCTCATATATGATGTTGCGTACCGATGGATAGCGGCAGTTGACGTGAAGAGTGCATTTGCTCGCGGAAAAGCGGAGCGGTTCATGCGCGCGATCTTCCCGCTCTCTCGTCGAAGCGGGGGAGCAGGCGGCCTTCATGAAGGGTGCGCCTTTACGACGCTCAGAATTCCCGTGAGACGAGCAGCGGGGCGCTCTTGCCACCATAAGCGCTGCGGGCGCGGCCGGGAGCGTAGCCTTGCGGTGCTTGTGCGCGGGACAGTTCGTTGGAGATTCCCTTGACCAGATTCTCCGAAACGGCGCGGGCGGTGGCGAGGACGATCTGATTGGTTTCGATGGCGCGGGCGAAGTCGGCGTGGCGCGCCCTCAGCTCTTCCAGCGGCGCGGGGGCAAAACGGGCGAGCGCTACGGCATTGGCCTTGAGTGCTTCGAGCCCGCGCAGATAGGCGCTGGTCAACTCGCTCTTGCGGCTCTCGTTCGCGAGTCCTTCGGTGATACGTCCGACGCGGACATGCTCGGTCTCGACGGTGAGGATCTTCTCGAGCGCCGCCATGGTGGCGCTGATATCCTCGATCAGACCGCGCGCCTCCGCCGGGCCCGTCACCCGGATCGCGGCGCCTTCGGCGTTTCGCTGATCGGCCCACATGGCATCATCCTTCCTGCATCTTCAGCAATTCGGAATAGATCTGGTCCGAGAGGCCGATGCCGCCGGACTTGCTGACCATTCCCGCATATTCGGAGACCAGCATCGAGCGGTAGACGTCGGAGCCGGGACCGGCTTCGCCGAAGGTCCCTTCGTCGCCATTCGCGCTGAAGACCTGGCCGAACATCTGCTCGAGAAACATGGTCTCGAAATCGTCAGCCTGGGCGCGCAGGGCTTCGCGCCGCGCGCCGGAAACTTCGCTTGCGCCCTCTGCGCGCGCATCCAGCCGCGCCTGTGAGGCGCGGGCCATGCCCATCGAGACTTCCAGAGAAAGTGCGCTCATCACATCACCTCGATATCGGCCTGGAGGGCGCCGGCGGCCTTGATTGCCTGGAGAATGGCGATCAGATCGCGCGGGCCGATACCCAGCGCGTTCAGCCCGTCGACGAGCTCGCGCAGGGTCACCCCTTCCGGCACGACGGCGAGCTGGCCGTCCTCGCCGAAGACCTCGATGGCGGTGCGCGGTACCACCGCCGTCTCGCCATCGCTGAAGGGCAGCGGCTGTACGACCTGCGGTTCCTCCATGATCGTCACGGTGAGATTGCCCTGCGCCACGGCGACGGTGGAGACGCGCACGTCGCGGCCCATGACGATGATGCCGGATCGCTCGTCGACGACGATCTTGGCCGGCTGATCCGGCTCGACACGCAGTTGCTCGATCTCGGTGAGCAACTCGATCATGTTGCCGCCATAGCTTTCGGGAATACGCAGATGCACCGTCGAGGGGTCGCTCGGTGCTGCAGCATCATCGCCGATGAAATCGTTGATCGCGGTGGCGATGCGGCGCGCGGTTGTGAAATCCGGGTTGCGCAGAGCCAGCCGGAGATGACGCTTCTCGGCCAGCGAGAATTCGATCTCGCGCTCGATCAGCGCGCCGTTGGAGATGCGCCCCACCGTCGGAACCCCGCGCTGGATACGCGCGGCATCGCCCTCGAAGCCGAACCCGGCGACGGCGACTGAGCCTTGGGCCACGGCATAGACTTCGCCATCGGCGCCCATCAGCGGCGTCACCAGAAGCGTGCCGCCCTCGAGCGAATTGGAATCACCCAGCGCGGAGACGGTGACATCGAGCCGCGTGCCCTGGGTAGAGAAGGCGGGGAGATTGGCGGTGACCATCACCGCGGCGACATTCGCCGTGCGCAGGTTCGCTCCGCGCGTATTGACCCCGAGGCGTTCGAGCATGGCGGTCAGGGATTGCCGGGTGAAGGGCGAATTGTTGAGTGAATCGCCGGTACCCTGAAGACCGACGACGAGTCCGTAGCCGACGAGCTGGTTCTGGCGCACGCCCTCGACTTCGGCGAGATCCTTGATGCGGGACATGTTGGATGTCGGGCGTGCGACATCGGCCTGCGCCATGGCGGCATCAAGCAACGGGCCCGCCGTGAAGGCCAGGGCGCAGATGAGCGTGATGACTTTTCGCATCGTCTTCTTCATGATCGCACTCTCGTCGCTGTTGGCCAGATTACCATGGCAAGTGCCGTGCCAGCGGATGAGAGGGCTCTTCAGACGCGGGAAAGGTGAATGATTTCCTGCGTTTATCCGCTGCATTCGCCCTGCTTTGCGAAGCCGGTTTCACGGATACGCGGCAGATTTTGCCGGATACTCCCCGCAGCATCGTCCGGCGCGGTGTGCGCCCGGCAGAAAATGCCGCCTGGTTAACGCGTGGTTAACCATGTTGCGTCAGCCTCTATTCGGGCAAAGCCGGAGGACGCGCCATGCGCATCGATCCCAAGACTACCGCATCACCGATCGCCGCAGCCGCAGCGCGCCGCCGCACATCGGATGGCGGTTTCGCGGTCTCCGATACGCATGATGCGCGCCCGGCAGCATCTGCCGCGAGTGCCGCGCCCGTCGGCTCGCTCGACGCCCTGCTCGCCCTTCAGGAGGAGTCGGATGAAGGTGAGCGCCGGCGCAAGGCCGCACGGCGTGGCCACGACATCCTCGATTCGCTCGATCGGCTGAAAGCGGCCCTGTTGAGCGGAAAGGTCCCCGCGCGCGATCTCCAGACGATCGTCGCGCGCTTGTCCGAGCGCAATACGTTCAGTGGTGATCCACGGCTCGATGAAATCATCGCGCATATCGAATTGCGCGCGAAGGTCGAGCTGGCCAAGCTGGGGGCTGAATCCGAATCCGAATCCGAATCCGGAGCCGCGAAGCCGGGCAGCGGGCCCTATCCGCAGCGGAGCTGAAAACCGGGAATTATCCCGCGCGCTTGATGCCTCATCGCGTGTTCGCGCGCATGCAGATCGGATCAAGCCTGACGGCCATGGTTAAGAAAAATTGCGCTTCATCGCAATTGCGCAGCGCGGCTCAACCAATGCTTAACCTGAATCGGCGTTTAATCGGATTCCAATGTTGCGTAGAACACCAGGTGCGCCGATGAGTTGTCTGCACGGTTCCGGCCGTTTCTCCCTTCTCTCGCGGGTGATGGTGATCGGTCTCGTCTCCGGTCTCACGGCCGCATGCAGTTCAGATACGATGCGTTTTGCGGGCGATCCCTTCGGGAACCCCTTCGCCTCGAATCGCAGTGAGCCGCTCACCACGGGCAGCATCAACCCGGATGGCGCGCCGTCTGCGGGAATCTCTGCGGGAATAATCGAGGCTTCGCCGCTCGCGGCACCCGGTTCCGCGCAGCCACAGGTGATTTCCGCTCAGACCTCCGCGCCGGCCCGCAACCAGCAGCGTTCGACAGGCCCCGCCGGCTGGACAGCGCTGGGCGGCACGCCGATCGTCGTGCGCGAGGGGCAGACGCTGGAGGGGCTCTCCAATCGTTACAATGTTCCCACTTCTGCGATCCTTTCGACCAATAATTTGCAGGGCGCGGCGGATGTGCGGCCCGGATCCACTGTGGTGATCCCGGTCTATAATGCGGTCGGGACGCGCACGGCTTCGGCACAGCCGACTCAGACGCGCAATGATGCTTCGCCGGCGTCGGCACAGTCGCGTCAGACTTCCGATGCGCTGCCCGCCCAACCCTCTGTGGCTCCGCCCCCGCGTCCACGCCAGCTGGCCAGTGCGGCCCGGCCCGCCACGCAGCCACAGACGCGTCCGCAAGCACAGACGCGACCGCAGAACGCCGCCGCTTCTGCTGCGGAAGCAGCACCGCGCGTTCAGCAGGCGAATGCGCCGCAGCCGCAGCCCGAGGCTTCTCAGCCGAACGCGACTGCCGCCGGGCTCGACTTCCGTTGGCCGGCACGCGGGCGCGTCATCGCCGGCTTCGGCACAGGTGGTAACGAGGGCATCAATATCGCACTGCCCGAAGGCACGCCGGTGCGCGCAGCCGAAGGCGGGACCGTCGCTTATGCGGGCAGCGAGCTGAAGGGCTACGGCAACCTGATCCTCATCCGCCATGATGACGGCTATGTCTCGGCTTACGCGCATAACCGCGATTTGCTGGTGAAACGCGGCGATAATGTCCGTCGCGGGCAGGTGGTCTCGAATTCCGGGCGTACCGGAAACGTCAACGCGCCCCAGCTGCATTTCGAGATCCGCCGCGGCTCCGACCCGGTCGACCCGATGCCGTATCTGCGCAGTTGATCGACACCGACTGCATTCCGTTTCGACGAAAGCCGTGCCGCTCCCGATGCCGGGGGCGGCTACGTGTCATGAAACTGATATATGAAGAGGTTATGCACTCAAGACAACGGTCTTGTATTCGTCTGTTTTATATCTATAAAAGTGTGATTGGCAAAGCATAAACTATTTAGCTGGCTTCTTTTGCTTGTTTTGCGAGTATTTAGGCTATTTTTTATTTGAGGGTTTGATTTATGCATGTTCGCTTCGATGCGTCGGCATCAGCTTCCGCGCGCCTCTCCGACCACGCCCCGGCTGCGTTCGATCTCGCCCAGCGCCCTGACCATGCCGAGGGGGCGCCTTTCGACCGGCAGCCCTTCGGCAATCTCGGCCACATCTTCCAGGTCCGCAACGCCGCTGGTGATTACGAACTCTATTTCGAGTCGCGGATCGGCGAGACCGGGCTCGTCTGGACCAATCGCGGGCGCCCGCTCGATATGCGCAGCGACTACAGTTACACGGTCGATTTCCCGATCCCGCGCCAGCGCGGCACGCCCTTCGCCGAGCGCCTGAACGAGGTTGCGCGCGAACTCGACCAGCGCGCGCGGGATGCGATGGCGGATCCCGACCGCCCGCTCTCCGAGAACCCGTTCGTGCGCTTCGCCAATGGGGCGGCAGGCGCAGCCCGCGCTTTTCTTGGCGATCCCGTGGCCGGGCTGGCGGGGATGGCGCCCTATTTTGCGATCAGTCCGACCATGTTCCAGGATCCTGCCGCGCTGGGCGTGGCGCGCGAGATTGGCCGCGCGGCGAGCGGCGCGGTCGATACGACGCTGGATTCGTGGTTGACGGCTTTGGGTTTCGAAGTCGATTCCCCCGCTTTCGACTTCGGATTGAACATGGGGCGGATCGCCAGCCTGCTCGCAGGACTTTATGGGCTTGGTGAGGGCGCGCTGCGGCTGGTGCGGATCAACCATCAGGTGCAGGTTGCGGCGCGCAACGGGCATGTTCTGGCCTCCTTCGAGAATCTCTCGCGCGCCAGAATCGGCGATGTGGCACGCTTCATCGACAGGCTGACGCCGGAGGAGGTCGCCGGTTTCGATCCCTCCATGCTTGATGCCATGCGGCGCGGACTCGCCCGCCATTCCGGCGATGCCACTGCACGTGCGGCGCTCTCCCGGCTCGACGATCTCACAGCAGGGCGCATCGTTGTACGCGGGGCCGGTGATGGCGGGGCTGGCGCGGGAAGCGGGTCGGAAGCGCAGGCACCCATCGTGCCGCGCCTGCCCCCGGCGGATGGTGAGCCCATTACGTTCGGGCCTTATCCGGGCACCCCGCGCGGCGGCGGGGGCGGCGTCACCGATCGCACGGGTCGTGCGTCGCCGCAGCGCGATGCGAGCAGCGATATCGCCAGGCGTGCCCGTGAGGCTGCGGAGGCCGATGCGGCGCGCAATGCCGCTCTGCGGCAAGCCGCTGATCAACACCCCGTGCCCACCGGAGACGACGTCTCGATCGCGCGGCCTCTGGAGAACGGGGATGTCGCCGGGCGCGTTGCCAGCCAGCACAATGCGAGCGCCCATCCGCGTGATATCGTGGTACGGGTCCCGCTGGAGCGTCAGCTCGGCCCGGACGACAGCCTGCGCGAGATCGCCTTGCTGCGCGGCGATGCGATTGCGCTGCAGGAGCAAATCGGCCGCTTCGTCGAAGCGGGAACCATGACACCCGATTTCGATCTGGCGGGTGCGGCGCGCCAGGTCGGAATCAACTGGGAGGCGGCGCGGCTCGCGGCGGCCGAGATGCGGGTGCGCGCGGTGGCGCTCGATCATCCCTTGACCATTGCCGGCTATACGACATTCGCGATGCCCGATGCCGCGCGTGCGGAACGCGAATCGCTGCAATGGAACAGATCGACGCCGAGTGAGGGTATGGTCGCATTGCCGCTGGTGATCATGCGTGAAATTGCGGACGGGGCCGGGGGCACGATTCCGGTGCGATCGCATGAGGTCTGGTTCGGCCCTCCGGAGCGCGCACGCGGCGCCATTGAAGCGCTGGCCGCACAGCGGCGCCTCGCGGGTGATCAGAGCCTTGCCCATATCCTCGCCCGCGCCGGCTTGAGCGACAGTTTCGCCGCACGCGAACAGGCCGGGCTCGATCTCCGTGCCGCCCAGATCGAGATGGAGCAGCCCACGCGTTTCGACGGTGTGGATGTCGGCATCCAGCCGAGCCGTGAAGCGGCGATTTCCGCCGTCCTCGATCACAATGCCGAGGCTCGGCCCGGCCTCGATCCGCAATGGCTCTATCTGCCGCTGGAAAATCGTATCACCGGCCCCGGATTACCGCCGGATGCGCGCGGACGGGTCCATGCGATCTATGCCAATGCATCTTTCGACCAGCTTGAAGCGTTTTATCAGCGCATGCGTGAGACGGGCCGCATCGGCCCCGATGTGAGCTTCGACAGGCTGCTGCGCGAAGCCGGAATCACAAGGCGCTTCGCAGCCGCGCGGCAACAGGAGGCGGATGATCGGGCGCAAACGCCGATGCGCGAAGAGACCGGCATCGCGCCCTCTCATCCGGATAATCCGGGAGAGGCAGCACACTTCCCGCCACCGGTTCGGGTCGCTGCTGAAGCATTGACAATCTCGCGCGAAATCAATCTGGAGGAGCCCGGCGAAATCATCGATTTCGTGCGTGATCGCCGGCTCGATGCCTGGGAAGGCGACGGGCTCGACGATGTTGACCCCGATGCCCTCGACGCGGCGGCAGCGACGCTCTACGCGCTCGATTTCAGTTCGCCGGGCGGAATCGGCTTCTTCGACGATGATCTGCGTATGGCGATGGATGCGATCCGCCGCGCCGGCGGTCGAGCCTTCCCCGATCCTGTTGCGCCCGGTGAGCCCGGTTATGATGCGATGCCGCGTGCGATCGATTACGGCTTGCCGGATCGGGGCTATGTCTATGCCGGAATCGATGATGCCGGCCATCCCGTCTGGCGCGGTGAAGACGGGCGGCATGTCGGCCCGTTCGCCCGCGAGCCGGTCGGCGCCTTTGCCAACCCGGTGAGGGATTCCGGTCCTGCGCCGATACGGTTCCCGTTCAATCCGACGGCGCCGGGCCCACTGGTACCGCTGGCGCCGCCGGGCGCACTGGCCGGTTACGATCCGATCATGACCGCCCCGGTTACCCGCGAAGACCTGGCGCCGCAATCGCGCGATATGCTCGATACGCTGATCGGCATGATCCGGGATGCCGGCTTCGATCTGCGCGGCGGTCTGAACGTCTCCATCCGTGATCCGTTCGCGGGGTTGCAGGTCCTGCGCAGTACCGGCGCGGTCGGGCTCGACACACTGAGGGCGCTGAATGCGCGGCGCGGCGCCATCATTGAAGCGGCTGCTTCGGGTGATGTGCGGACACTGCTCGATATCTTTGCCCACGCGCTCGGCGTGGGTGCGCGGATCGGGGAAGGATTGCACGAGCCGCAACTCGTGCGTCTGGCTTTGCAGGAACTGATTGGCCTGCGCGGGCTGGGTATCAATTCGGCCCTTCAATGGAAAGCATCGGCGCTGGAAGGCTATGCCGAGCGCTCTTTCCTCGGCGAGGAATCACCGTTCCGATTCACCCCGGATACCGAGACTCTCGCCCTTGAGCGGCAGGAGCCCGGTTTTGCGGAGATCGAAGGCCATCTTGCCCTCGACGTCACGCCGCTGCCGCCCGAGGAGGCAGCCGGGGCGGTCGACATCTTCGGCAACAGTGACAGCGATTTGTACAGGCTCAATGCCGATCTGCGTATCGGCAAGACCATGTTCGAATTCTATACGCCCGCGCTGGAAATCGGTCCGTTAGGGCTGCCGGGGGCGGAATACCGCGAGGAGCTCGCCGAGGAACTGATCATTCCCGCTGGCAGCATCCTGCCGCGCGAATTTGTCGCCGTTATCGATCGTGCGGTGGGCGATGGTCGCTTCTCGATGCGGTTCCAGACCCTGTATACCGAAGCCCCGGATGAGCAGGCCGAACTTTTCAGGCAGATCAATGAAGGCCTCGTAAGCGGTGAGCCGCTTGCCGGCCAGCCCGGTTTCCTGGAGGAATTCGGTGCGCAGAATGTCGAGGCGACGCACAATCCCGGTTTCCGCGCGCGGCTGTCGGCGCCGCCGGGCCGAATTCCGGGCGGGCGCGATACGATTGATGCGAACTTCCTGCCATCCGAGCATTTCGTGAGCTGGTTGGTGGGCCTCGTCACCGGCGGGGCCGTGCATCTGCCGATGGACCGTGCCGTGCCCGGCGAGTTCGATGTCGCGGCCCGGTTCGCCCCCGATGTCCTGCACGGCTATGCCGACAAGGTGCGCATCAAGCTCAATCTGGGCCCCTCCACGAGCTTCGGAGATATTGTCGGCCTGCGCACAGCCTTCTACCTCGTGCGGGAGTCGCGCCCTGAGGCGCGCACCGCCCTGATGCGCTCGCACGATAGCGCGACCGTCACCTTCGAGGACAGATCTGCCGAGCAGCGCGCAATCGACGTGCCGGTCTGGCTCTCGATGATGCTCGGGCACGCTGTGGCCCCGGGGCAGGTGGAGGCTGCGCTTGGCTTGCAACCGCTTCCGCCGGGTGGGATCGTCATCCCGCCGGGCGGGAGCGCAAGCCTGCGGGATCTGTTGCAGCGCGCCTGGCATGCGGGCGGTCCCGAGGAGCGTGAGGCCGCTGCCGGCTTCATCGCCGATCACCTCGCCGGACCCGAGCCGGATTTCGTCGACGGGCATACCCTGATGCCGGAACTGAAGGACGAACTGATCGACGTTCTCTATCGCATCGCCAAACCGCAGAACGCGCTCGCACAGCCGGAGCAGGCGAACCCGCCGCCATCTGCGCCCTGAGTGAACGCCCGTCACGCCGCTGCGCTCATGTGCCGGCGTGACCAGGCGCGCGCGAGCGGTCATGCCTTGTAGCGCAGTGGCACGAGATCGTCTTTCCAGTGGCCGGCTTCGATAGTTGTTGCGGAAAGTGACGGAATTTATTATTATGAATTTATATTAATTATTAATTTTTAGGTGAGCTATGAGTTTCTCCATGCCAGGCGTATCGCAAGCCTCTTCGAATCCTGACCTCAAGGGGTTGAGCGGGCAAGCTCCTCGGGGCTTCTCGCTTGAGGGATCGGCAAAGGGCGCACCGGCCACCACACAGCTTGTCGCGAGCAATTCCAACCGCGCGCCCGCTCCGGATCTGGACGATGTAAGGCTCAGATCGCCGGATGGATACGGGATTCCGGTGATTCCTTTCTCGGCGGAGCAGGTGGTCCACTACCAGAGCGCATCCGCAATGATTGCCGAAGATATTGAAACAAGGCTCGCGGAAAACCCTGATATGCGAATTGTCGTCATGGGTGAGGGACACTCGTCCACGGCGCAATCCGTCTTTGATTTTCTCGCCTATTACTTGCTCACGGGTGATTCCGGTCGCGAATTCGTTCTCGCATTCGAGGCCTTCACCACACCTCACGTGAATGATCTCATCGATCAGCTCTATGATGGCGTGATCGAGCCTGACGAATTTCTGGCGCGCGCTTCCGTCGATCTGCAGCTACGCTATCTGAGCGCCCTGGCGCATCACGAGGATGCGACAGGCGAGACTGTCGCGGAGCCGGCTACAATCGATACGTGGCGGAATACGCTGGAACGGGACGTCATTCGCCATTTCAATGACGGCAACCGCGTCGCCCTGCTGGATGTCAACCGCTACGACTTCGAGGATGATACCGGGCGCACGGCGAACCGCACGGCGGGGATGGAGCAAAGTCTCCTGGGACTGGCTGCGGAGCACCGGGACAGTGTCATTCTGGCCCAGATCGGGAAACTGCATGTCCTTCCGGAATTCGTCGGCACCCCTGATATCGTCGAAAACGGGCCGGTGAATTACGGCGTGCCGGTTGGCCGAATTTCGGCGGAGCGCGCTCTTATGCCGGCCCTGAGCGAAGAGCTGGGGCCCGAGAACGTGTCCTTTTTCATTGGTTCCGAGTACCGTGAATGGGCTGAGCGACACGGTGTTCCCGATCCGTATCACGGCAAGCCCACCCTGCCGAATATGGACCCGCTTCCGGACCGTGAATACGATGTCGACGCAACGCGACAGCGCATGATCGAAAGTGGAAACTGTCCGCCAGAGGAAGACGCCTGCTGGCGTTTCGGTGACGCTCCCAACGCAACGTATTACATCTTCCATCACCCCTTCTTTAATGACGCCTCAGGTCGTGACATCCACGACATTCCGGATTTTGACGGCGTCGAATAATGCCAACGCTGCTGCCCGGGAGTACACCTTCGGGACTGACCCTGATCGGGCGCGGCATGGCAATTTCCGGCATGATCGTCTCCGCAGGAAAGGCGTTCATGCCACGCATCGGTTTGTTGTCTTCGCATGGTGCGCCAACGGGGCTCCAACCGCCCACTTACCCCTTGAGATAATCATCCGTGGTGCGCACCTTGCGCATGCTCTCGTCATGCGGATCGAAGCCCTCGTTGACGACGGCCTCCACGCGGCAATCCTCGCACATTTGCAGGACGCGGCGACGCTGCTCACCGGCGGGGCCGGAGAACATCCAGTGGCCGCTCAGCTTCGCCTGCACCCGCTCGATGCTCGCCTTCGTGCCAAACAGCTTGCCGCAGCTGATACAGGCGAAAGGCTCCTCCTGCTTGAGGAGTTTCTTGGGTTCCTCCCAGGCCTCGAAATCGAGCTGAGGCACGAGCGTGATCGCGTCTTCCGGACAGGTCGTCTCGCACAAGCCGCATTGCACGCAGGCGCTCTCGGTGAAGCGCAGCATGGGATAATCGGGATTGTCAGACAGTGCCCCGGTCGGGCAGACGCCGACACAGGCGAGGCAGAGCGTGCAGGCATCGGTATCGAGCGCGACCTGGCCGAAGGGTGCGCCCTCGGGCAGGACGATCGTCTTGGCAGGCTGCGGCGCATGGCGGTTCATCTGTGTCATCGCCAGGGTCAGGAGCCCGCGCTTGTCCTCCGGCGCGAAGAACGAGGCGCGGCTCTCCGGCAGCGCAACGGGGTCGACGGCGAGCGCGGCTTCCAGCGCATCGGGATCGTCGGTCTGGATCAGGGCGAGCGTTTCCGGGCCGTGGCCGGTGTTGGTGGTAATGGTCTCCATCAGGGTGAGCGTGCGCTCCAGCCCGTCAATGGCGTGGCGCGGGCGTTCGCGGGTGAGGATGCGCAGGCCGCCGGCGCCCCAGGCCAAAGCCGCAGCGATGATCTCGGGTCCGATCTGCGTCGCCTCGTTGACGGTGAGCGGGATGACATGCGCCGGCAGGCCGTTACCGAACCGGGCGCTGGCATCGATCAGCGGGGTGCCGTGATCATCATCGTGCAGGAGCAGGACCGGCGCGCGGGTGCCGCCCGCATTATAAAAGGCACGCAGGGCGGCGCGGATGCGCCGGGCAAGGCTCTCCACGGTCGGCAACGCGTAGGCCGCCGCGCCCGTCGGACAGACAGCCGCGCACTGGCCGCAGCCGGCGCAGATATTGGGATCGATCGCGACGCTGTCGCCGGCGGGTTCGATGGCGCCGGCGGGGCAGAGATCAAGGCAGCGGGTGCAGCCTGTCTGCTGGTTGCGCGAATGGGCGCACAGATCGGGCGCGAAATTGATGAAGCGCGGCTTGTCGAAGGTGCCCACCATCTGCTGCGCCTTGGCGACGAGCTTTGCCACGGCCACCGGATCGGCTGGATCGGCCCGGAAATAGCCCGGGCGCAATTCGCCGGCGGGAAACAGCGGTGTGGTGCCCGTCAGATCGATGACGAGATCGCAACGCGACACCGCACCGTCACGCGTCTCCCCGAAGACGAGCTTGCCACGCGAGGATGGCGACGGGCCGGCATAGGCATCGACGGTGAGTTCGAATGCACCCAGATGCCCGCTCGCCCGGGCGATACGCCCTTGCAGGACCGGAAAGGCGTTGCGGCGCGGCGGCGTGATCTCGGCGCCGGGGGTGACAAGGACGGTGATGTCGAGATTGTCGAGCAGATCGCGTGCGGCCTCCAGCGCCACTTCGTCGCGCCCGAGAATCAGCGCCACGCCACGGCTCTCCATCGAGACGACCTCGAATGGCTCGGCTTCCTCCGCCGCCTGCGCGATCAGCGCCGCCATTTTCGGCCCGGCCGCTTCTGCATCATGCGACCAGCCTGCCGTCTCGCGGATATTGACGAAGCTGATATCCGGATAGGGCGCGTCGGCGTCTCCCGCTTCTTCCGCAGCCGCCTGCGCGAAATCCGCAGCGACTTCCTCGAAGAGCGGCTGTTCCTGAGTGCAGGTCACCGTCATCGGGCGCCCCGTCGCAAGCGCCTCGCGGAAACGGTCGAGCTGGACACGGCAGAGCTGATGCGCTGTCTCGGGTAATTCGCCGCAGCCGGCGCCGGCAATGGCGTCGCCATCGACGGGCATGGTGCCCTCGCAACTGCAGGTGAGAACGAGGCGGTCGCGCTGATTCATCGGTCACTTCCTCCGGGATCGCGGATTCGCGCTGTTTTTGCTCTTTGCGATGCGCGCTCTGATCACTACTCTATAATTCATCCAAACAAGGAAAAAAGGGAGAGGCCCGCTGCCGTCTTCCGAAAACCATCGTGGCCGGGGAGAGAGAGCATGAGCGAGGGGCGCACCGGCAACGGTCAGGCGGAGCCGCAGCAAGCATCGCGCAGCCTGCCACGGCGCGAGGTGATCGCGTCGGGGCCGCCGGATGCACCACGCCGCCTCATACTGCCGCCGCCTTATGACCAGCATCTTTGCGAAGACGGCGACGTGCTCGACGAGGCCGTCCGGCGCGCGCCGCAGGAGGGCGCGGGCACGCTCGTCTGGCGCAAGAGTGGCGGATTGCTCGCTTTTGCGGTGGTTCTCGAACCGGAAAAGGCGCTGCGCGAGGCACGACTCGCCTTCTTCGCGGGCATGTCGGCGCTGGGTGACGCGCTGGCCGCCCATTGCGCCCCGGACAAGCCGCTGCGCTTTGCTTTCCCCGATAACGTGATCTTCGATACCGCACGTCTGGGCGGCGCGCGTTTCGTCACGGCGGAAGGCTGTGGCGAGGAGGCGGTGCCGGACTGGATGGTCTTCGCAGTGGAACTGATCGGCGATCGCGACCATCTGCCGCATCCGGGGATGTTTCCGGGTTCCATCTCGCTGGCAGAGGAGGAATTCGAGGAGAGCGAACTGATCGTCGAGAGCTTCGCCTCCTATCTGATGCTGTATTTCGACCGCTGGACGCATCAGGGGTTCGAAGCGGTGGTCGGGCCGTATCTGGACCGACTGGAGCCGAAACTGGAACCGGGCGCGCGCGCGATTGCCGATGGCGATCTGATCGAGCGTTTCCCCGATGGCGAAACACGCCGCCTCGGGCTGGTCGAAGGGCTCGCCGCCTGTGCCTGGCGTGACGCGAAGGGGCCGAAATTGTGATTCTGCTGCCACGCACCATCCGCCTCGACGCCTCCGACGCCGTCGTCTTCGCCCGCGCCGCCGAGCCGGGGGAATGGGCGGTGCCGGGCACCTTCCTCTTCGCCGGGCGCGATCCCGCACAATTCTCGCGCAAGGAGCAGATCGCCTTCCGCTCCGGCTTTCTCGGCGTGGACAGTTTCGGTTTCTCGACGCTGATCATCGCGCAGCAGGCCAGCGCGGAGGAGCGCGCGCAGATGGTCGACACGCTTGCGCGACAGCTCGTGGCGCATCTGGGGGCGCCGAACGAGGCGATCGCCCGTCCTGCCGCCGAGGAGGAAGTGGCGCTGGCGCAGGATCTGTGCCGGGGGCATGCGGAGAACACGCTGGTCGCCCTGCATCGCAGCCTCAATGAGGACGGTGCGATTCATGAGCAGTTCCGCACCCTCAAATCCCGTGACGAGACGGCCTTCGGGGCCGGCTATCTGCGCGGCCATGATCGCGCCTTTTATATCGTCGAGAGCGACGAGGCCGAGGATGCGGATGAACCTTCGCATCACGTCGATCTGTTGAATCTGCGGGGGCAGGAGCGATGAGGGAATTCTGGGTTGCGAGCGGCCACCAGCTCACCCGCCTCGATGCGCAGGGCCGGATGATCGTCACGGATGAACTGCTGCTCGCCTGGCTCGCGCGCCCGGAAGTGCTGCCGCCGGAGGAGGCCTGCGAGGCCGAGCGGGCGCTGCATGCGCGGCTGATGCGCGCCCCGCGCGATCCGGTCAGCAAGGCGGATATCACCGCAATGGCCGATCCGGATGCGCATGAGAACTGGCGCTTCCTGATCGCCCTGCGCGATCGCCTGCTGGAGGCCGGCACCATCGAGGAGGGCTATCTCGCGATCATCCGCGAGGGGCTGCGGCTGCCGGTTGTCTTCTATGATCAGCTCGTGCAACTGATCCTGCGCAACGCGCTGGACGGCTGCGAGGATGTCTGGACCTTGCGCGCGGCCGAGATGCTGTTTCGCGCCCAGCGCGGGCACGTCTCGGACGGATCTCTGATCCTCGCCGATGACGAACTCGTGGCGGGGATGGAGGCGGAAAAGCAGCTCTCGCCGCTCAATGCGATGTTTGCCGGCGGCGCCGATGATCTTGATGTTCTGGTTGAAGAAAATGCCTGGACCTATTGGAGCCGCTCGGACGCGCATACGATGGCGCTGCCTTTCGGCGCCTCCTCACAGGCCCGTGAGGGGCTGGCCCGGTCGCTTTCCGCCTTCGTCACGCATCTCATGGGCACGCGCGTGCGCATTACCCCGCTCACCAGCGTCGAGGATGTCGATCTGCGCTGGTATGTCGGGCTCGACCAGATCGGCGTGAGGATCGGCGATGCCTTGTGGCGCGGCGAGGAGCCCGCCGGCGCGCTGATCGGCCTTTTCCGGCTCGAATTCGATGATACACAGGTCGTGATCGAAGATGTGCGCGGCGCACCGGTCTGGCTGATACTCGGGATGGGCGATGACAAGACCATACGGATGAAGCCGCAGAATCTCATCATGGGACTGCCGCTCGTCGCTCTGGCGACGACGCATTAGACGCGTTCCGACCTGACAGATTCAGGTCGGGCGCACTAAGTTATTATTCGAAGCATCATTTTCCGTCAGCCGGTATCCATCTGACGGAATGATGCTTTAAGGATGACCAGATGGCCAGGGAAGTGCTCAAGTTCGGTGTCGTGGCACAATCGCGCCCGCCGGTGACCAAATGGGCCGGACGCCAGGTTCGGCCCTATGCCGTGCTGCCATCGGTCCCCGATGCCGCCCCGCATACGCTACTCAGCGATGAGAACGGGATCGAGACCTGGTATCTCGGCACGCATGACCTGATCCTGCATACGGGCGATACCAGCCATTATCAGGACAATCTGATGAGCCGCCGCCCGGGCGTCTGGGTGGTGATTCCGGAGGTGGAGGACGCGCGCAAGGCGGATATCCGTCTGATCACGGTTGATCCCTATGAAGGGGAGGGGCTCGCTCTCGATACCGGGGTCGTGGTCGAGGTCGTCGGCATGCCGGATGTGCTGCGCCTGAAGCTCGAGGACTTTATCGCGCGCCACCATGTCGAGATCCCGTTCAAAAAGCGCAAGCGCAAGCCGATTGATGTCGAAAAGGATCCGCGCGCGCCGCGAATCCTGCAGCCGCAAGACAAATGGGTGCGAAAATGAGTGGCGGTTTCCTCGGTCGCTGGTCGCAGCGCAAGCTTTCCGAGAAGGAGAAGCATGAGGCGCAACACGAGGTCGCCGATTCGGCTGATCAGACCGGGAAAACTCGGGAAACGGACGAGCGCGGCAATCAGCCGCAGGGTGATGCGCAGGACGTTTCTGCCGCGCCGCAGCAAGAGGAGATGCTCAGCGCGGAAGAGCTCGCCGCACTCCCGTCGCTCGATTCGATCACCACGCAGACGGATCTGCGCCAGTTCCTGCGCAAGGGCGTGCCGGGGGCGTTGAAGAATGCGGCGCTGCGCAAGATGTGGCTGCTCGATCCGGCCATTCGCAACCATGTCGATTATGCCGTGGACTATGCCTGGGACTGGAATGTGCCCGGCGGCGTGCCCGGTCACGGGGGGCAGATTGCGGGCGAAAGCGTTGCGAAAATGCTCGAAAAACTGCTCCCGAAGCCAGTCTCGGATGAAACAGCCGCGCTCCCGGAAGCGCCCGATCAGGCTCCGGCACCGACGGGCGGGGTGGCTGAAGCGGAGCCGAGCGATCCGGAGACACA
>Ga0102938_10000303_pt1 | contig 35374 bp, 28 predicted proteins | sample SalPonR2_B_D2_MG_FD_84516 | JGI IMG/M metagenome (GOLD analysis project Ga0102938, IMG submission 84516) | Salt pond soil microbial communities from South San Francisco under conditions of wetland restoration - Salt Pond MetaG R2_B_D2_MG | ecosystem: Environmental > Aquatic > Marine >...
GCAACCGGCCTTCGAGGAATTGCTGCTACCGCGGGGCGAACTGACACCACCTGCCGGTTTGTCGGCTCCGGAACAGCCTTCTGCCGAAACCGATTCGCCTGCGATGGAACGCGTTGCCAGCGGCGACGATGGCAATGAAGTTCCTTTGCCAAACGAAACCATGCCGGTGCCAAGCGAAACCGTGCTGGCCGAACCAGAACGAAGCGAGACAGCCGATACGCCGAAGACGTTGCCAATGGATGACGCCGATGCGGCGCAGGCACTCGATGAGCCACCACGACGACCAGCCGCGATGCCGTCCAAAGCCGAACGGAACGTGGCTCGCCAGAGCCTGCTCGCACAGTTGGAAACGTTTCCCAACCCAGCAACGGATCGCGGGCGAAGTCGGGCCATTGATGCGGTACTGGCGCTGCGCGAGACGGCACCCGCTGGTTCAGCCGACGCCTGGGTGATGGCCGAATGGGCCGCCGAACAGTCCATCTTCCTCGGCCAGTTCGACAACGCCTGGCAGCACATCGAAGCCCTCCGCAGCGAGTACGAAAGCTCGGCGGCGACAGTGATTCTGGCGATCACCGAGCAAGCTGCGGCCGACGCCGACAACTTGGTGAAACAGCGTCGCTTGGCACAGTGGGCGCTGCTGCGCAGCGAAGTCGCCATGCAATCCGAACAATTTGAAGAAGCCACCGAATTGGTCCGTGCCGTGCTCCCCGCCCAAGGAGAACTTAGCGATGCAGACTTGAAGGCACGCTTGGCTCAACGACGTGATGCGATCGTGATCATGAACCGCATGGCGGAGTCGACCCGTGCGATCCTCACAGCGCATACCCTTGATGATGTCTCGGCAAACGACTCGACCGTGGTGGGCCGTTACCGCTGTTTGATGCTGCGAGACTGGCAGGCAGGTTTGGCTTGGCTGGCACAAGGTTCCGATCCACGGCTAGCACAGGCAGCTTCGCGCGAAATCATGTGGCGCAGCGGTGACGCGCGTTCGGTCGACGAAGCGCAGCAGATTGCGACGATCTGGCTGGAAACGGGCGAGCGACTGCGGGGACGCATGAGTGACTCAGCGCGACAGCATGGCTATAACCTGCTGCGCGAGGCAGCGACCACAGCCACAGGTTTGGCGGAGCTGGAACTGAAGAAGCGTCTAGAAAAACTGGAAGCCGACTTTCCAGAATGGCTAACCAAGCCCTCCGCCGCGCCCGTTTCTACCACCAGCCTTCCTCCACCAAACAACGACCAACCACAACCGCCGGAGTCGATCATCGGCATGCTGGGGCGATTGAAAGTCGATGGCCGCGACCTGGGCGTCGCCATTCGCTACGAGCCCGGCACGGCGATAACGCAACCGGTCATCAATCAGATATTTCAGACGCTGAAACAACCCGTGCCAGCATCGTTCGAGCTCGAGTTTGCGGGAACTTTAACACTACAAGCTCCCACCACGGTTCGCCTGATTGCGACCGGTCCGCCGCCCACGCAGGGGCAACAGTCGGTACGGGTCAACGGTGGCCTGCAAACGCTGCGGCCTGCCGTTCGCGGAGCGTCGATCGCGATCGATTTGCCAGCCGGACCACATCAGGTCGAGTGGCAACTCTCGGCCAATTCTCTGGAACAGTCCTTCCTAATCGTGCAAGATGAAGAAACGGGCCAGCGATTGCCGCTGACTGCCGCCGCACTGGCGAATCCGCTAGCGTCGCCCGTGCAGTTCAATCTGATCCGCAATCGGTAGCCGCCATTTGACGCGCTCTATAATGGAAGCACGCTCGATCCTTGGTTGATGGAGCGACCCATTTCCTTGCTACTCAAACCGCATGGCCGCATGAACGTTATCGCTCCCCCCCAAGCCGCAACCCTTGCCGAATTACGTGAAAGTGGCTGGCAATCCAAACCGGTCAAAACCGAGATCCGCGATAACTTTGTCCGCCAATTAGCTGCCGGAGAACCGCTCTATCCTGGCATCGTCGGCTACGAAGACACCGTGATCCCCGAAATCAATTTGGCGTTATTGGCCGGCCACGACATGTTGTTCCTAGGCGAAAAGGGCCAAGCCAAAAGCCGCATCATGCGGATGCTGACGCGGTTTCTGGACGAATGGCTGCCGTACATTGACCATCCCGACCTGCCTGTCCACGAAGACCCTTATCAGCCCATCACCTCGCTGGGCAAGCGGTTGGTCGCGCAGCACGACCCGGAAGACATCAAGATTTCATGGTGGCATCGCAGCGAACGCTACGCCGAGCGACTCAGTCCAGGTACCAAGTTCGCCGACATCATCGGCGAAATTGATCCCGCCAAGCTGACCGGTGGCGTTAGCATGAGTGCGGAAGAAGCTCTCTCGTTTGGTTTAATCCCACGCATGCATCGCGCGATTTTTGCGATGAACGAGTTGCCCGAACTGGACGATCTGGTGCAAGTCGGGTTGTTCAACATCTTGGAAGAACGCGACGTGCAGATTCGCGGCTATCCCATTCGTTTTGATCTGGATGTGATGATCCTCTTCTCCGCCAACCCCAGCACTTACAACCGCTCGGGCAAGGTGATTCCGCAATTGAAGGATCGCATCGGTTCGATCATCCAGACCCACTATCCTCACGATCTGGAACAGGGCATCGAAATCTTACAGCAGGAAGCTGGCACCGACCTGGACGGCGACTATCCAATCCAAGTGCCCTACTTCATGTACGAGATCATCGAAGAGATCACCTCTCAGGCGCGGCGCAGCAAGTTTATCGATCAAGCGTCGGGCGTTTCCGCTCGTTTTTCACTGGCAAACTTTCGCACGATGATCGCCAGTGCCCGCCAACGGGCAGTGATTCTGAATGAGCGTCCGGCCGTGCCGCGAATCAGCGACCTGGGGCATATCTACAGCAGTTCGCTGGGCAAGCTGGAGCTGGACATGATGGGCAGCCATCAAATGAGCGAACGGCAAGTGCTCGACTCGGTCGTCGCCTTAGCAATCGAAAATGTCTTCAAAAAATACATCGAAGAACACGGGCTGGCCGATATCGCGGAAATCTTCAGCAAGGGCGTTCGCGTCGAAGTGGGCGACTTGCTGCCCTCCTCGGAGTACGCCTCGCGATTACAACGCGTCCCGCCCGTGTGGGAAAAAGCATTTGAAGTCAACGCCGCCGAAAGCGAAGCGGTCCGAGCATCCTGCGTGGAGTTTGTGATGGCGGGACTGTATAGCATGGACCGAATCAGCCGCTCGCAGCGTCACGGCAAGATCGGCTACGAATTCGAATGAAATCGCAAACTCCCTTCGGCACAAGCGAAGATTCAAATATGACCAATCGCCCAGGCGGAATCATTCACTCGTATCAAAAGTACGATCCGTCGCAATTCCCCAGTCCGACTCAGCCGCCTCCCGATTTGGTCTCGCCCGCCTTTGAACATGCCATGATGTATGGCAGTTTTCGCGAACTGACCGAGGAAGAATTGGCGCGAGCGGTCCGACTCGACCCGAGCCAGATCGCAGGCTTTGGACCGAGCATCGACATGTTGCGGGCGATGCTGGAGGAACGCAAACGTAAAATCCTCGAACGCTACGAAACGCGTGGCGTCCAGAAAAAAGCTCGCAAGGCTTTCTCAAAGTCTTCGAAGAATCTGCAGATGCCCAAAGAGTTCGCCGCCCGCTACCAAATGGCGATTTCCGCACAGCAGCCGTACGAGCTGGAACGGCTGTGGTATCGCGTGGGGGATGACAACGGGCAACTCGCCAGAGGCCTGCTGCAGGTCCTGCAACGGATGACGGACCATCATCAAGTCGACGAACTGGCCAGCAAGTACGACTTCACTGGCAATGAATCGATGAGTGTCCCCAAGGCGCTCGAGATCAAGGAAGAGCTTGAGAAGATCGACGAACTGCTGAAGCAACTCGAAGAAGCCGCCAAGACAGCCCAGATCGGGCTGATCGACATGGAAATGATGAGCGAATTCGCTCAACCGGGCGATATGCAGCAGCTTGAAGAGATGCGACGCCAAGTCGAAAACCTGCTGCGGGAAACGGCAGAACGCCAAGGTCTGGAATCCAAAGGGGACGGCAAAGGCTTTCGGCTGACCCCACAGGCCTACAAGATCTTTCAAGGAAGGTTGCTCGAACGCATCTTCAGCGAACTGCAACCCTCTCGGTCCGGACGGCATGAAGGCGACGTGATCGGCGAAGGAGCGGTCGAACTGCAACAGACCAAGCCCTACGAATTTGGCGACAGTGTCGCCAACATGGATATCCCGCAAACGATTATCAATGCCTTACTGCGCAGCGGAGACGAACGGCCACTGCGTTTGCGAGGGGACGACATCGTCGTTCACAAGACTCGCAATCATCCCAAGTGCGCGACGTCGGTCATCATGGACATGAGTGGCTCGATGCGCTACGACGGGCAGTACATCAACGTGAAACGGATGGCGTTGGCACTGCAGGGTTTGATCCAGAGTGAGTACCCGGGTGACTTCCTCCGGTTCATTGAGATGTACACGTTTGCCAAACTGCGTTCCCCCAGCGAAATTATTGAATTGATGCCCAAGCCGGTAACGATTCATGATCCTTGGGTCCAGTTGAAGGCGGACATGAGCAACGATGAAATCAGCGAACACGAAATCCATCCCCACTTCACCAATATCCAGCATTCGCTGCAGTTGGCTCGGCAGTCGATGGTCCATTGCGATACACCCAACAAACAAATCGTGCTGATCACCGATGGCTTGCCGACAGCGCATTTCGAAGAATCGATGCTGTATTTGCTATACCCGCCGCATCCACGGACCGAGCAGGCAACGATGCGAGAAGCGATGCTATGCAAACGGGAGGGCATCACCATCAACATTTTCCTCATCCCCAGTTGGTCTCAAAGCGAAGAGGATATTCAATTCGCCTATCGCTTGGCTCGCACGACTCAGGGACGCGTCTTTTTCAGTAGTGGTCGTGATCTGGATCGGTTTGTGGTCTGGGACTACGTTCAAAATCGGCGTGATATAATCCGCTAGTCGGCCGCGCGATGTCCGCGGTCGGTCGACTTCCGGCTTGCACCGATCTGCAGAGACTTATCATGACTTTCGTGAACGACCACGATTCTCCTTCGTCCAGCCAATCAAGCCGGTTGGCTTGGGTTTTCCTAGGCCTGGGTTGTCTGGTTCCGACGATCGTCTGCGGCGGCTGCTTGGCGATGGGCGGTCTGGGCATCTTTGGCGTAGCGAGTCTGCTGAAGAATTCGGAACCGTACAAAACGTCTCTCGCGGCAGCCGAAGCCAATCCAGCGATCCAAGACGCACTTGGAGCTCCGCTGTCAGGCAGCTTTCCACAGGGCAACATCAACCTGAACAATCAAGAGGGCGAGGCCGATTTGACGTACAAGCTAACGGGCCCCAACGGCCAAGCGACCATCCATGTCGTGGGGACACGCACCAACGGTCAATGGACCTACAGCACGATGACCGCCACGCTGCAAGGCGAAACGATTGAACTGCAACCCTCCGCGGTGATGGAGGAGTGACGCCGTAAGCGACAGCCGAAAAGCAAGTCGCGGAAGGGGCGTTACATTCGCTGCGAGGTGCCTTTGGTGAGCGCCATAAAAGCCGCTTCGAGATCGAGTTCTTCTTCACTGAACTGCTTGAGGGCAATCCCACTCTGGATCAGTAGGGCCGGCAGATCGCTGTAGTGTTGCACGGTTGGTTTCAGAATTAACCGCAAGGAGTTGTCCCCCCGCTCGATGCTCTGCACCTTCTCGTGCCCCTGCAATAAAGCTTCTGCCGCCACAACGTCACTGAGGTTCTCGGGCTGGACGACCAGCACGATATGCTCACGAACACGCCGCTTCACTTCGTCGACATCGGCGTTCACGTTCAACACACCGCGGTCGATGATCCCCACTTTGTTACAGATATCGGCCAGCTCTGGCAGGATGTGGCTGCTAACGATAATGGTTTTTCCCATTTGCCCCAGTCGCCGCAGGAGGTTGCGCATCTCAATTCGGGCACGAGGGTCGAGTCCCGACAAGGGTTCGTCGAGCAACAACACTTGGGGATCGTGTAGCAATGTCCGAGCCAACCCCAACCGCTGGGTTTGGCCACGCGACAGAGTGTTTGCAAAGGCGTCGCGTTTAAAATCTAAATCAACGACTTCCAGCATTTCATCCACGCGCTTGCGGCGGGCTTCGCCATTGATGCGATAGGCCGACGCAAAAAACTGCAGATACTCCACCACTGTCATGTCGTCGTAGACACCGAAGAAGTCCGGCATGTAACCAACCAAGCGACGGATCTCCTTCGGTTTGGTATGGACGGAGTGTCCACAGACGTAGGCCTCGCCCCAACTTGGCTCCAATAGCGTGGCGATGATCCGCATGGTCGTTGTCTTGCCGGCACCATTGGGTCCAATAAAGCCAAACAGGTCGCCCTCGTTCAGTTCGAGCTCGATCGCTTTGATGGCAAACGAATCACCATATTTTTTGGTCAGGTCGACGGTCTTAATCACCGGGCTGGCATCTTTAATTAGAGGTGCGAACAAGTTCGACGGGTAACAGAATACGGACCATGCTGACGACCTTTCCGTCTTCGACCGGGGCCACTGCGGTCGCTTTATCGGCTGCGGCAAGCTCCGTCGAAGGGCGAACCGTCAGCGTGGTCGACGGCCGTTCCAGCCGACCGATCAGTAAAGCGCGATCACTGGTCAAGATCTCGCTTAAATCCAACTGCCGCAGTGGCTCGTTGGCCATCCCGGTGTAAGACTCGCCCCCGGCCATCCGATAGAAACCCAACACATCGGCCAACCGTGACAGCCGTTGATCATCCGCTTGCTCCCAACGTTCACTCATCGTGATGTCTTCGGCTTTCTTGCGACCGGTCAACAGCCAACGCAGCACCCGCGGTCGCAGGTCCTCCACGCGCTCGATGGTCGCTCCGGCACGAAAGCGAGACGGCAACATGTAGACCTTGTCCCGGTCCAGCAACATCCCATCCAGCAAATCGACCGGCAGCGGATTGACCAGCCGTCCTTCGAGTTCCGCACGACGCCGGCGTTGCAAACCTTGTTCTGCGGTTGTTTGAAATTCAAAGTTCCACCACGTGCCAAAACCTTTGCTCGACGCTGCTGCTAGAGGTGTCTGCAGGACGCGGCTGTGCAACTGTTGTTCGGTCCGGTCGAACTCGATTTGGTAAGCTGGCAAACGATCGTTTTCCACCTGCACTTCAATCCCGCCAAACGCCGCACTGGAGTGACCGAAGGGGGCCGTGGTCATGGTGGCCCGCGACTCGCTGGACGAAGTGTCGGTCCCCGCAATCGGTGCCACCGCGTCGCTCCACTGCGTCTGCAGGTCGAACTGGCCGGCTTGAGGGGAATAAAGAAAGTCCCACCGAAACCCACGTCCCGTATTGGCGATGCCGTTAATGTCGACAATCTCTAAACGATTCAGTGTCACCCCGCTACGATTGCCCGCTAGCGACCAATAAGCCAAGCCGGCGCTGCCCGCGAGGATGATTAGCGGAAACGTCAGCCAACCGAGCAGGGGTCGCTTGAGCCAACGATTGACCAACAGATAATCGATCGGACCGATCAATAAAAACAGTCCCATCAGCGCTAGTGCGACAACTGAAAAAGGAAGCTTTGATGCACCTTCGAACCGATCGAGAGTGGCGCGAACTTGTCCAGCCAAATCGTTGTAATTGACGTCGCTCGAAAGCCGTGGCTTCGAACCCACTTCCTCAAGTGGCAACAATTCCGGCGTCAGCGCATCGATCAAATCCTTCCGCTGCTGCCAATCGACAAAGGGCGGACGGTCGAGGTCTGCGGCGATCGCAATCACATGCCCCAGACCCACGCGATACTTCATTGCGAACGCCAGCGGTCGACGGTCCAGCGAACGTCCAATCAGCAACGGTTCACCGACCTGGGTCGGCAATGTTAAGGCCCCAAAAGATGGCAGCAGGCTTTTGGAATTCGCGTACGATTCAATCGGCTTGGGCTCCATCGGCACCACCTTGGGCGGCGATTCAAAGGGAAGCAAACGCTGAACCAAGGGTGCCTGCTGATAAGCTTCCAATCCCTTTTCTCCGAGTGTCGTGATGACCAAGCCACCCCGCTGCACCCAGGTCGTGATGGCAGCGACCGTCGGTTCGTCTAGTTGCGACAACAACGGTGCCGCTGTCGCGGTGATTACCATCGCGTCGATCGACTGATAGCCCAACCAATGATCGGGCAACATCGAAACGTCGGTGATGACGGAGGTAGCAAATTTGGCATCGCGGTCGAGCAGCTCGTTCTTACCGATTTGATCGATGCCCAACGGATCGCCCAACACCATCACCCAGCGTCGATTGGCGGCGACCGGACCGTCAGGAAACCGCGTCTTCTGTAGAACTTCCCCCTCGGCGTCTCGCAACACCAAAGGTGCCGAAGCAGCACCCGGCAACACGTAGCGCCAGCGTGAGGACTGGGACGCGGCATCGACGTAACGGGCCCGGACACCATCCCCGTCGATCGTTTCCACCTGCACCTGCCGCTGGGCTGCTAATTGCAATGCGGTCCATTGCCCAACGCGGTACTGCCCGCCGATACCGATGCGAACCACGGGGTCAGATGCTGCGGCTTCCGAACCTGCTTCAGCCTGCGAACCTGCTTCAGCCTGCGAACCTGCTTCAGCCTGCGAACCTGGTAAGGCCTCCGAACCTGCTAAGGCCTGCGCAGCGGTCAGCGAAGGCACTGCCAATCCCGCGACCAGCCCCAGCAAAGCCCAGCAGAGGATGCGATAGGAATGGGCAAAGAAAGGCGACGTCGAGGGTCGCGATGCCGAGTCGCAAAATTCAGGAAATACGCGGTTCACGGTTTCTCTTCAGCGGGACAGGTACACGCCAGACGCCCACAACCGGGACAACCGTGGCCATATTTTGCAACCAGAGCCGCTGAAAGATCGACGCCCGCCACATTGGCGATCGTTGCCAACCAGGCAATCACATCGGCAAACTCTTCTGCAAGATTCTCCTTATCATTACCCCGCAAAGCCGATGCTAGTTCGCCAACTTCTTCCATCAACCACATAAAAGTTCCATCCACCCCCCGCGCTACGTCTTTATCGAAATACATGGTGCGGATTTTCGCCTGTAAATCGGCCAGCGAAATATCAGACTTGGCGGCGTCACTCATGACCAATCGAGGGGTTCCGGGGAAAAACAAGCAGAGCTTTCGGATTCAACGGCGAACCGGGAGCCGCAATTGTAGCTGCCACCGAGGTTCTCGTTGACCACGGTAGTCGGTCGAAAAGCTGCCGCGGGACGCCGATTAAGGAACCGGGGTGGCAACCAGCCCGGCATCTCGCCAAACCGCTTGGCCCAAGTCGCCGCCGGCGACCGAGTCGGTGCCTAAGATCAGCAGCGAGCCACCCGAGACATCGACGTTCAACGACTCGCTTTCACCAGCCAGCAACGACTCGGACTGCCAGCGCGTGGTGACGTTCCCCTGAGCATCGGCTGTCTGCACACGGAAACGGCAGGCGGGACGGACCAGGGAACCGGCCGTCGCCTGTGTACCATCGAACACCGCCACTGTTCCGGTCAAGCGGGCTTGGCCGTCGAGCTTGTAGACCAGCCGACTGGACATACCGACCTGCAAGCCATTGGGAAACCCAATGCCGTTTCTCCAAACTTGTGGCAGGCCGCTCGACCATCGTCGCAATGGCGTGGTTTGTCCAAACATCGACACGTGACGATAACGCAATGGCTCGCTGCGGGCGAGCCAACCCGCAGGGGGCCGACCAGGAGCCAGCATCACGATCTGTTGGGGCACCGAAAAGTTGTTCCTCAGTTCAATCAACAGGCCGCAAGCTAATCTCCAGCCACCCGCCTGCCCGACATCGACCACTCGCAACAGGCTTCCATCTGTCAGTCCCACCATCACGCCGCTGCCGAGGAAGCCAGCGGAAGGCTTACGTAAGATCGGACTCGGCACGAACAACCGAACCTGCTCGACAGGGACCTGCAGCCGCTGTCGTTCGACCTCCAACACCAGCGGATCGCCCTTCCCTGCCCCATGGACGGTCGCCTCCAGTCGCAGCGTGCCGCGCTGCATGCTGCCATCCAACATCCGCAGCACGTCATCAGCACCGCCCAACGTGTTAATGGTCTGTTCCAGCCGCTGCAGTTGCTGTGGCTCGAGAGGGCCATTCCACTGAATCGCACGCACCCACTCCAGCGGAATCGTCAAGTGAGCCCAACCGTTGCTTACTTGACAGGCCGCTTGATCAAAATCAATCTCCGTTGCCGCCAATCGACTGCCATCGACCAGCCACACATTTGCCGCGCCCTCCGGTGCAACGGCATGTCCATACCGAATCATCTGATCCAGCGGCACGCGTTCGACGGTGCTGGCTGACTCCGTCTGAAACTCCATGGCTGACATCTCGAAGCTTTTCAGTTGACCGAGTGTTTGCCGTCCATCGGCACGAACCAGCACGTCGCCAGCCAACGCGCACGGCATCACAAAGAGATTCGGCAACAAAAACAAGAACGTCCACCATGACGGCGCGTTTCGACGAGCAAGCGAAGGGACGGAACGCAGTGGACAGGTCATCGCTGAAAAATTGGTAACGAGGTCCGTGGCGCGCTGAGAATCAAACAAGCCATCGCGGTTGCGTAAGGCTGGCCGACATAATCGTTCCAGCCACCATCGGCAGCTTGGGTCCCCAACAACACATTCCGCAGCGGAATGTACCACGGTGCAAAGTCGTCTCCCCCCCGCTGCCAGAAGGCTTGCACGGAGTAGTAATGTGCGTACAAGAAATAGTTATTCTGACGCGGCGACAAGTTCACCGATTGCCGACGATTCAGAAACCGATACGCCATTTCCAGTTCGTCGCCCTCGTATCGGCCGGCATTCTGCAACGCCACAATTGCTCCGGCGGTCAATGGGAAACGGCTTTCCCCGCCTTGCATTTGATACATAAATCCACCGTCCGGATTCTGCGACCGACGAATGTAATCGATCGCTTTGGTGATCGCTTCGGCTGGCACAAACACGCCCGCGTTGCGTGCCGCCCGCAGCGCCATCACTTGGCAGATTGTGACCGACAAATCGGCTTCCAGCGGTTGCGGCGTATATCGCCATCCACCCGACTTGTGCTGCGATGCCAAAATCGTCTCGACCGCCGCTCGTACCTTGCCAGCCAACTCGACTCGCTGCGTCATGCCCCACACTTCGGTTAGGAACAACGTGGCAAAACCGTGCCCATACATCTCGCCCCGACTCGCCGCTTCCCGCCGCACAATAAAACCACTGTCCAAACAGGAGTCGGCGATGAACTCGATGCAGCGGGCGAGCGGCCGGCCCAGCGGACCTCGATCAGGCAGATTGCCGGTCGCCAACATCGCCAACCCACACAGCGAAACGACTCCCACGTTGTGCCCCATCCTGCCTGGAAAGGCTCCTTCGGCATCCTGAATCGTCGCCAGAAATTGCAAGCCTTTGGCGATTGCGGTCCGGACTTCCAAAGTAAACAGGTCGTCGACCTGCGCCCAACCCTCCAGCCAATCCGATGCTCCCTGCGCCAACATCGCGCGCGGGGCTCCACTGACCAGCCCTGTCACCAGCGTTCCAGTCCTCAGCGCGTCGGCCAACCAGCGGCGGCGACTCACGGTGATTTGTTGCGCGTCGTGTCGAGTCACACCGTCAACCTAGTTTGCGGAGGGCTGGGAAAGCTGCCGAAAGTAATCATTGATCGCTTGTTTGTAGCGGGGATGAAACTCTTCCGGCATGGAAGCCTGCAACTGCTGCCGGACTCGGTCGGGTAGGTGCCCCCACACCGCCTGCTGCAAAGACGGCCTGAGCGTAGCGGCTTCGGTCTCGGCAGCTCCCATTAAAGAATCGTTGCTCGGCACCTCGCCGGCTGCTGCGGAAGCGGAACCCTGCTCGGGTGGCGAGCCATCTTCGGATTCGGGCGGCGAAGTTTCCCCTGCCTGCGGCTCGCTTGCCGCCGCTTCGTCGGAAGAAGCCTCTTCGGGTGGGGGTGGGGGTGCCGCTTGCGGTTGTTGGACTTGCTGCAAGAGTGCGTCGATCGATTCAATCGCAGCTTGCTGAGCTTCGACGGCCGACACGTCTGTCGTTCCGCTTTCGAGACGCTGCTGCGCCCGCCGCATCGCTTGGTAAGCGCCGTCTAGCGGCGAAGCCGCCGGTGCGGGCGTGGCAGGTGTGGGTGCTGCCTGCGGCTCCGACAAACCTTCCAGTAAATCCCCAAACGGGGAATCGGCATCGCTCGCCTCCTCGCCACCCCTCTGCGCCGTCTCCGCCTCTTGCGCAGTGACGATCGTCAGCGGGCTCATCAGCAAGCTGCACCACAACAGCCAATCGGTCACTACAAATGGTCTGTTATTCATCGCTCGGTTCCTGTTCCCCATCCGTCGATTCACTCTCTGACGAACTGGCTTGCTGCGCGGTTTCCAGTAATTGCTTCAAGTTTTCCGCCAACTCGGTCTGCTGCTCGGTCAGCCGCCGTCGTTGCGTTTGCCGCGCCGCGGCGGCATCGTCATCCGTCACAGGCGTTGCCGCTTGAGCTTCCCAAGCGGCAGTCTGATTCTTCAAGCGTACCTGCATCGAACGCATCAGAAATAGGGAAGCGAGCGGCAGAGGTTGCTGGGCCCGTTGGTCGGCGGCATCGCCAGCCTCCTCCGGTTGCGGCGAATCGTTACCGGCAGGTTCCGCCGACGGTGATTCGTTGGCGGTCTGTGCGATGGAGTCGGCAATTTCATCGAGCAATTCCTGAGCCGCTCGGGCATCGGTCATCGCCCGTGAATCGGTGGGATCGCGTTTGATCCGCGCGACCGCCGATTGCATCGACTGTTTTGCTCGATCGAGCGATTGCGGGAACAGCGGCATCGATTCCAACTGATTGCGGAGTTCGTTCGCGGCCGCCAAAGCATCGCTCTGCTTCGCCACTGCGGCTTCACTGTCGACGCCTTCACGACGCAGCGTTGTTTCGATTTGCTCCACCGTTTCACGTTGCCGCCGCGCCAATTCGGTCGCGCGAGCGGCTAACTGCTGAGGCGAATCGGCAGCCGCCTGCTGGCTGCCCGTGGCCGCTTCGGCAATCGCCCGCATGTCTTTGGCAATCTCCTGCTGCGAAGCCGCGGCGGCAGCGGGCTGGCCACGTTTCAACGCGTCGGCCGCTTCGCGCATACGTGGCGAGATCTGTTCGTCCAGCAAGCGTTCGGCGGCCGCTTGAAAAGCCTGCTCGCCGGGACCTGTCGGCTCCGTCGATTCCGACAACTCACCCAGTTCCTGTCGCAAACGATCCGTTTGCCTGGCGATTTCACGCTGCTGACTAGCAAGCGATTCGGCCAAAGCGGGGTCTTTGTCGGCGATCGAACGTTCGGTCGCCGCGGCCAAACGCTGCTGTGCCGCGGCGACATCACGAATCGATTCGGCCATTGACTGCGATTCCAAACCGGCTGCCAAATCCTCGCCGACCTGTTGCATTTCCGCCACCGCCGCAGCCTGCAGCGATGCGGCTTGCTCGATCGCCGCTTGCCGCTTCGACTTGGACGCCTCTTTCGCAGCCTCCCCGGCGGCGGCCAATTGCTCCGCCGCGGGCTCGACCGCTGTTTGCCGCAGCGCGTCGAGTTGTTCCACTGCCTGCTGGAAGGATTCCAAAAACGGCGACTCCAAGCGGTTCGTTTCAGCCCGACGCAGCACCTGCTGGGCAATCTTCAGCGCTGCCTCGGGGTCTTGATCGAGCTGTTGCAGCGCCTGCTGCTGAGCGGCATTGGCGATCTGCAACGAATCCTCGGCTTGCTGCGGGTCTGATTGAAGGCCTGCCTCTCGAGTCCGCTCGGCAGCGATCTGCTGGCTCTTCGTCGCTTCGCGCAGTCGCTCCAAGACGCGTTGGCTCTCTCTTGTCAACTGCGTTCGGACTTCGTCTTCGGACAAGAAATAGATTCGCAGCCCGCGCGAGCGTCCGGTTTGACCGGCCGAATCTTCCGCAACCGCAAACAACACCAACGGATCGGGTGCCTGCTGGGCACTATCGGCCGCCAGCGGCGTCTCCGCGCCCGAAGGGTCTCGGTTCTGCTCGCTGCGTTGCTGCAAGGCTTCGGAAACGGTCACCGTCAAGCTTCGGTTCTGGTCGCGCGCACCGTTTGCCCGCTGCTGCCACCAAAGCTTTGCCTCCGTCTCCAGCTCGTTCGCTGCGTCCAACTGCACGCCGGTCGTCCGCAGTCCATAATTATCCCGGGCCGAGAACTCCAGTTCCAGCACCGCCTGCGTCGTGACTTGCAAATCTTCCTGCGGCTTGCGCCACTGAACGACCGGCGGAGTATCTTCAAGCACCTGCACACGATACCGCTGGGGAAACGTGCCTGTCACCCCTTCTCGGTCGGTCCACCGCAGCTCGATCACCAGTTCATCGCCCACGTTTTCGAGCTGCCAATCGGCGACCACCTTCACCTCCGGTGCATCACCCCGTTCGCCATCAACGGACTGTAACGTGGCGGATATTGGACGACCGTCGACCAGCAGCGTCAGCGATTCGATTCTCCGATCGACCTGCCCTTGCATCACGAACGCACTGTTTTCAGGTACCGCAAATCGCTCGCGTGATTCGACAAATGGCGGAGCCCCGGTCGATGCCGGCGGGGTAACTTGAAAAACCACGTTCGTCAGCACCGGCGGCATGACCACGTCAACACGCTGCCAAGGCATGGTGTCATCGTCGCCTCCGCTGGCACGCACCTCGAACGTCTGCAATGTCAGCTCGGAACCCAACGTCGCTTGCCCATCGTCGACGTCGACCGGAACGCGCAGCGCGTCTTGGGTGCCTGCCGGCCGCCACGACAGATGCACATCCGATGGCAGCGGGCGTCCCGCGACATTTTCCAACTGCAACTCCAGGGGCTGACCCGCGGGCACCGCATCGGCGGCGCGAAGTTTCAGATAATCGGTTCGTGGCCAAGGCAGATCAGCCCACGGCATTGCCAAACGCTGCACTCCCAGCGAAGCGATCGGCGGCACAAACGCGACACTTGCCACGGCCAGTCCCATCGCCAACATGGCCCATCCTGTGGCGAACCGCAGGCGACGACCATCGAGCGCCTGAAATCCGTCCAGCGAGTGTAGTTGGCTGGCCGTGTGGTGGATCGCGAGGTCGATCAGTGGCGACTCGGCTTGCGTGGACGACTCGGCCGGTTGCGTGGGCTCGCCACGGAGCGCCACGATGCTGCTCAAGCGATCTCCCAACTGCGGGAACACGCGTTCCATGCGGCGGGCGGCTTGCAACGGCGAGGCGACCGTTCTCCAGACAACCACCAACCATTTCCAGCCCGCCAAAACCACACTCAGTAAAACCAGAATGGTCAAGCCAAACCGGGCCTCCGGTGGCGGGGTTTTCCAGAGCCAGTCGACTCCCACCGTTAAACCGACCACGGCAATCGAAGTGGCGAGAAACAGCAAAATCCCTCGCCACCGCATCCAGCGATTCGCGCGGTCGGCGACCGCTTGCACATGCGAGAGAACCTCTCTCGTGGCATCGGCAGCGGACACCTCGGAGGATTCCAAGCGGCGGTGTGGAGAGGCGTTCGCGTTCATGCTCTCAGTATACGCAACGAATCGAGTCCGGAAGTCGTCGGCCGCGGTTGTCGATAGCGTCTACGTCGATGTTGGACTACGATTCACTGCACAGCCTTTCCTTTTACTCTTTCGACAACTCATTAACATTTGACCAGTCAAGCATCGACTCCGCCCACCTCGCCCGGCCCGCGCAGCGAAGCGGCTAAATACCACCCCTATCCCTTCTACAGTCCCCGCTTCTGGCATGGGATGCGGATGGGCACGTGGTTGCGCTTACTGTCGCAGAATCGCTTTCGCATCCATCCCACCCGCTGGCCGATGGCGTTGGGCATTACCCTTGCAGGCCCGGGAAACGAGGCCATGTGGTTGCTGCAGCGAGCGATTTACGGTCGCCGCCTGGCCCACACCGAACTGATCGCACCCCCGCTGTTTATTCTTGGCCACTGGCGCAGCGGAACCACGCTCATGCACGAACTGGTTGCCAAGGACCCCCGTCTCGGCGGCCCGACGACCTACCAGTGCTTTGCCCCGCACCATTTCCTCGTTTCGGAATGGTTCTTTCGCATTTTTGGAGGTTGGTTGCTGCCTTCGAAACGGCCCATGGACAACATGGAAGCTGGCTGGGATCGGCCGCAAGAAGACGAGTTCGCGTTGATGAATCTCGGCGCTCCGTCACCTTATCGACGGATCGCGTTCCCCAATCATCCGGCCACCGACCTGGACTATTTGGACTGGAACAACATCAGTGAGTCAGAGCAAGCCGCATGGCTGGCGTATCTGCAAAAGTTCTTGCGTAGCGTGACGTTCCGAACCGATCAACAGTTGGTTCTCAAGAGCCCCACGCATACCGGACGAATCGGCGTTTTATCGCAAGCTTTTCCGGGGGCAAAATTCATCCACATGACCCGCGATCCACGCAGCCTCTTTCCTTCCACCTGCCGACTCTGGCAGGGACTCGATCGGGTTCAGGCACTACAGAGCCCCCGTGGAGAGCAAATCGAAGATTACGTGATCGAGTGTATGCAACGCATGTATCGCGGCTTCCATCGCGACTTGCAGATGCTGAACGATGATCAGATCATCCACGTACGCTACGAAGATTTAGTCGACGATCCGGTCGAGAAGCTGGCAGAGGTTTACGAAGCCCTGAAACTGGATAACTTCGACGACGTTCGGCCGGTGCTTCAGCAATGGGCCGACTCCCAACACCGTGGCTATCAAACCAATCGGCATGAGCTGCCACCGGCGACCGAGGCGCGTATCAAAGACCAATGGAGTGACTACTTTGAACGGTATGGCTACGCTTAGACATTGCCGCTTTTCCTGCTGCTATCCGCTGTTTTCCGACAAGGTTCGTTCCATGCTTGCTTCCTGTTTGCTGACCGCCCACGCTCGATCTTTGACAATCGGTTTGCTGGCCCTAGCCTGCATCGTCGGCTGCGGCAAACCTTCTTCATCCGATCCTACCCCCGCGGCAGAATCCACCGCCCCGACGGACGCAGGAAATGCCACAGCCAAAACTCCGGCAGCCGCCACCGCAGCCCCTGCCGCGGAGCCACCGCCGGCGATTCCTCCCACCTTCGAACTGACTGCCGATGCATTGCTCGCGGCGCGTCTGTCGCCCGAAGAGTGCCAACAAGGCTGGGTCCGTCTGTTCGATGGACAAACTTTTTTTGGCTGGCAAATGACCGATGCGGCAAACTGGCGTATTGAAGATGGCACCATCGTCGTTGATGGCGGAGAGAAAAGTTTTCTGGCAACCTCGTCGCTGTGGGACAACTACGAATTGGAACTGCAATTCAAAGCCCCCGCAGCGACCAACAGCGGCATCTTCCTTCGCACGCCACTGTCCCCGATGTCCCCAGAGACCGACTGCTACGAGCTAAATATCGCTCCGACCGACAATCCGTTTCCCACGGGAAGCTTGGTGGGACGTCACAAGGTCGAGCCCGCCGAAATCGGTTCGCTCGACCCCGAGCAATGGCATACTTACCAAGTGCGCGTTGAAGACCAAACGGTCAGCGTCCGCCTGAATGGGAAAGAGATCTGCCAGTATGAAGCACCCACGCGTCTGCCAGCTGGTCGTGTATCGCTGCAGCATAACGAAGGCCGCGTCGCTTTTCGTGACCTCCGTATTCGTCCCCTCGGCCTGACCCCGCTGCTCGCAGGCGATGACTTGACGACTCAATGGAAACAATACCCCGAGTATGACGGCGAGTTCACCATCGACGACGAAGGGAACCTGAGCATCAAAGGGGGCAGTGGACAATTGGAGAGCCGCCGTCAATTTGGTGATTTCGCGCTGTTGGCTCGCTGCCGCACTAACGCCAAGGATCTGAATTCCGGCATTTTCTTTCGCTGCATCCCCGGCGAAAAAATGAACGGTTATGAATGCCAAATCAGCAACGCCACAGTAGAGGGAAATCCATTGAAGCCGGGCGATGCCGGCACCGGCGGTATCTTCCGACGCCAGCCGGCGCGGATTGTCGCGGCAGAGGATCAAACGTGGTTTACGCTAATGCTAGTCGCCAACGGTCCCACAATGACGGCCTGGGTCAATGGCTTGCAGGTTAGCGATTGGACCGATCAACGCGAGCCCGATCCGAATCCTCGCCGTGGTCTCCGCCTCGAACCTGGCACGCTGATGCTGCAGGCTCACGACCCCACCACCGACCTCTCGTTCAGCGATATCTCGGTCGTTTCCATCGGCGAAGCACCGGCGGGCACGGCAAGCGAAGAATCCGCTGACGAAGAATAAAGCAGGTCCGCAGGCGTGTCCGCGCCTGCAGCCCTCACAATGAACCGGCGGCGCGACGAAGCCCCTCAACGATCGAATAACCGTCGTCGGCGTTCGTCTTCGCTTTCGGTAAACGAGAGGAAACTTCGATCGCTCTCCGGTGCCGCCTCCCCGCTGGCGGCTCGATTTTCACGGAGGATTTGATTCATCCGGTTGATCACCGCCAACGCATCGACCGCATTCAAGCGATAGTCGCCGTCAACATCGAAGAACGATTGACTCGGCTGCTCAAGCTGAGGATCGAGCGACACCGAAGGGCCCCGCCGATTGAGCTGGAAAATAATCTGCAACGCGTCGAGAGCGTCGACTTTACCGTTGTTGTCGACATCAAAGCGATCGACAGGATTCTGAAACAACGGGGGCTCGTCATCCAAAACCGCCAAGTCGACGCTCGCCGACTGATAGCCCGCTGCGGTGATCGTGAATTGCAAGTCGAGCGTCCGTTCGGGAAGGTCGTCATCGATCATCGTGACCGGCACTGTGACCGCTTCCAAACCGACGGGAATCACCACCTGCGTTGGCACACCGATCTGTGCAGCGACCCCACCGGCAATCTGCACCGTGACTTCTTGTTGACGATCGATGTTGCTGCGTCGCACGGTCAATTCCAGACTCCCCTGGGGAGCACTTTCCAGGATGCTCTCAACACTAAAGAACGCCGTCAGCGTTTCGATGTCTTGGACCAATAAATCGATCGCCGCGGGTTGCAATCCATCGCCACTCGCTGACAGCTGCACCGTCTGCGGGCCATCCAGCAAATTGTCATCGACTGCGCGCACTTCGACCGTCGCAAACGATTCGCCGACGGGGATCTGGACCGATACGGGCAACACGATTTCGCTGGTGTCGTTTGACTGCAGCGAGATCACCTGCGAGGTGGATTGAACGGGCCCTGAACGACGCACCGTCAAAATGGCCGCTGCATCTCCCGCATCTTCATTGAGCTGTAGACGATCGAGCTCCAACGATAATTGTGGCGGTGGCGAGACGACGACCGGGAACGTTTCCACATCTTGCCCGCCATCATCATCCCGCACCATGACGCGAACGGTGTAGTTGCCCGCGGCGGCGTAAATGTGCGAGGCATTTAAGGATGCCAGAGTCGGTCGGCTGGCGTTGCCATGCTGGTCGATTGTGGCGGTAGCTCGTTCCTCCGCAGTGCCGTCTCCCCAGTCAATCGTCACCTCAAATGTTTCGGTCGTTGAAGGATTGGTCGTGGTGACTCGAAAACCGGGATCGCGGATCGTCACCACATCGGGAATCGATAGAACTTCGCCGACGATCACCGCTTGCGAACCGACAACGGTCGCCTGCGGTGCCACGTTGGTCACGTTGGCAACTTGGTCAAACAGCAATTCGCCAGCACGACTGCCTCGGACCGTGAGCGCAACCGGATACGATCCATTATCCCCGTAGACATGACTGGCCGTGACGGTGACCTGGGAACTTGCAAGCGACCATCCGATGTCATCCATCGCGGCAAAATCAAGCGGCGTAAACAGCTTGCGAGTCCCTTTGGTGAGCGACGGATCCATCGCCGTTTCGCGACCATCGCTCTGCAGTCCATTCTCCCAGTGTGATGTGCTGCTTAACGGCACATCGCCGCCATGCACGGCCCGTGCTCGAGGACCGACAAACCGGTTGCCCGATAGGTGGGTCTCCCAGGAGGTCGCCGCGGCACCAGGAAAGACGATTCCGAATCCCAACACGTGGGCCAACTCATGTACCGCGACGGAGAAAAAATCATTTTGGTCCGCCTCCAACCCATCGACGTCGGTGCCAAAATACCAATTGCGAGGCTGCCCGCCATCGAGCGTATCAAACGAAATCGAGCCTCCCCACGGACCGATATCCGAAGGTGCGGCAGACAAGGCACCTGTTTCGCCCCGAGCGCGCACGGTGTCGAGCCAAGCTTGCGAACCGCTGGCGTTGGTAAAAAAACCGCCCGCCCCTTCGCCAACCTGATTGCCAGGAAAATCACGCCCCCCGGCGTAAATAATCAACTGATTGGACGGAACGCTGAGCGAAGACGGCAGATTGCGAGTCGCTCCGGTGGCGGGATCAAACACCGCGGGCACCCAAGTATTCCCACCCGACGGATTGATCGCGGCCAAGTCATCGGTAAAACGCTGCACCAACGAGTCCGCAGCTGCCTGCAGCGTGGCACGGCGCTGAGCCGTGTTAAAAAAATTGGAAGTATCGAGCGAGTAATCGATGACAACACGTAGGTTGCCTGTCGAACCACTGCTGTCCACTGTCGCGGTCGACTCCGTCCCGTCGCTCCACTGCACCGAGGACTCGATCGCCCCTACCAATCCCGATGTATCGACGTTCCTTGTCAGCTGAAACAGTTCGCCTTCAGCGACTAATAAGTCGCGACGTTCAAGCGTCTCCACCGCCGGGGTACGCAACCGTCGAGCCGAAAAAATCGACTTAGGAAGAGCAAGCCGAAAATACGGAAGGCTCAGCATTAAATCATCTGCCAGTCTTGAGTAACCGTCTGTTTCAGATGCCCCTGCTAAATGCCCCCACTAATCGATCGCTACATCCTCCAGTTTGACCGACCAGCGCAGCGATCCCCTGATCCTTGTCATCGAACGCTAGGGCGTAAAGTAACGTACAAAGTTCCGCACTGACTGGCCGGGAACATACGCCTTGGGTTGACCGATGATGCCTTGCCCAACCTGCACCCGACTGAGGTCTTGGCCAAGCGTAAACAAGGGCTGGCAGCCGGCTGTGGGGGCATACGCCAAAGTCGGCGGTGCAACTTGGGGCGCGTAGGTGACCGGCGCCGCGTAATTCGCTGGCGCGGCATAGGTCTGCATCGCATAAGCTGGGCTGCAAGCATACAGCCCCCCCGCTTCGTAACCGGACGGTGCGGAGACGCAAGCACAGTTATCGACGGTCGCCATCCCGGAACGGAGATTGGGCTGAGGAATGGGAGCCAAGTCGGCTCGAGGGGGATTAGGCAATGGTGAATTGTCCAGCGGAACGGGCTGCAAATTGGGACCACCAAGCGACGGAGGAACGGCGGAACCGGGTGGCAAGGCAGGAGCCTGGACCAATGGTTGAGCCGGGTTACCTCCTGGCGGCATCGCCATGTTACCGGTCGCTTGCATCATCGCCGTTTGGCGAACCACTGGTTGGCGACGGATCATTTGCGAGGCTTGCCGCGGATGCGACTGGCGCAGGGTATCGACTAAACTAGGCGAACCGATCGGCCGCAGCGTGGATTCGGGCGAGACTGAAACGGGCTTTAGCTCGGGGGCTTGGGCAGCAACCACCGCGTCAAAAACCAACACGACGGGCAAAAGATAAACCATTCGGTGCAATAGCATGGAGTACTCCTTTAGACTCAGTTTGCCCAACGGTAAGCCAGATCACAAAACCAACGCAAGCCCGATGGGAAGCCTTTCCGCCACTCTCCCCCGAGAGAGCCGAAGCCCATCAGAGCCGAGTCTCGGGCGGGGAAGAGGGTCAGGGCAAGGAGCATCTGCACTTCCGCAATTCAGGAGGAATTGCCATGCCGGTTTATTGGCCGCCTACGGTTCGCCTTGCGCCGAAACGTAGGTGATCCGCAGCGCATGCAGCGCTTCGGCAAACATCTTTGCTTCCTCATCATCGACGTTGCCCTTCGTCTTTTGCTCCAGCATCTCGAGCGTATCGATGTAATGCTTGGCAATCGGCTTGTCGACGCTGGCTTTGCCTGTGGTCGGATCGGGGATTTGCCCCAACATTGCCATGGCCTGGGTGAACAGCATGGAGATCAAAGTCATCAAAGACGCCGGGGGAACCGCCTGCTGCTCGGCATTGGCGGGCTCAGCGGGCTCTGCCGTTTCGGCGGGGCTCTCCTTGGCTTTTTGTTCCGCCATGCGGAGAGCCTCCTTTTCCTTCTCGACTTGCTCCTTCCAATCATCGTCCACGATGATCTTGGGCTCTTCTTCAGGTTGCGGTTCGCTCATGAGATTTACTCGCGACTAAACAGAGGAAAAACGAGAACCGATCACCGGGCAACTTGGTCATCGGTCGTAATCGGAGCCGACTCGGTCGACTCCTGCGCGTCCCCCACCCGCGACTGATGCCGCACGACCGAAGCGCGTACAAAATCGGCAAACAGCGGGTGGGCTGCCAGGGGCTTGCTCTTGAACTCTGGGTGGAACTGCACTGCGACAAACCAAGGGTGTCCGGGCAATTCGACGATCTCGACCAGCTTGCCATCAGGACTCGTTCCCGAGAACTGCATCCCGTGGGCCTCGAATTGCTGACGGTACTGATTGTTAAATTCATAGCGGTGGCGATGCCGTTCATCGACCGCTTCGGCCGCGTAAGCATTTCCCGCATGCGTCCCTGCGATCAGCTTCGTCGGTTGCTTACCGAGCCGCATGGTCCCGCCCATCTGAGTCACGTTACGTTGTTCGTCGAGCAAACAGATGACCGGATGAGGCGTATCTTTATTGAATTCGGTCGAGTGGGCATTGTCCAAGCCAATATGGTGCCGACCGAACTCAATGACTGCACATTGCATTCCCAGGCAGATGCCAAAAAACGGGATGCCGCGCGAACGAGCAAACCGAATCGCTTCGACTTTGCCTTCGATGCCACGCTCGCCAAATCCACCGGGAACCAAGATGCCGTCGTATCCACCGAGCAACCGTTCGGCACCTTCGCGTTCGATATCGCTGCTTTGAATCCGTCCGACGCGCACCTGTGTGTGGTTATAAATTCCCGCATGATCGATCGACTCATAGATCGACTTGTACGCGTCGCGATGCTCGGCGTACTTGCCCACCACGGCAATCGATACCTCGTGTCGCGGATTCCGCAGTCGATGCATTAGCTCGTGCCAAGCCTGCATATCGAGCTCTTTGGCTGGCAGGTTCAACCGCTTCGTGACCAACTCGTCCAACTGGTTGTCGACCAACGACAACGGGACCTCGTAAATCGAAAAGTCTTTGTCCTTTTCTTCGATCACGGCATTGATCGGCACATTGCAAAACAACGCAATCTTCTCGCGGTCTTCCCGTGAAATGCTCCGTTCACAGCGGCAGACCAAGATGTCCGGCTGGATCCCGATTTCACGCATCTGGCCGACCGAATGCTGCGTCGGCTTGGTCTTCAGCTCATCGGCCGCCTTTAGATAAGGCACTAAGGTCAGATGCATGAACAGGCAATTCTCGCGACCAACATCTTGAGCAAACTGGCGGATCGCTTCCAGGAACGGCAAGCTTTCGATGTCGCCGACGGTGCCACCGATTTCGGTGATCACGACATCCACATCGTCTCCGCCCATCTTGCGAATCACCGATTTGATCTCATTGGTGATGTGTGGAATCACCTGCACGGTTTTTCCTAAAAACCGCCCTTGGCGTTCCTTCTCGATCACCGACAGATAAATCTGCCCGGTCGTGTAATTCGAATCCCGCGTCAACTCACCGCTGGTGAAGCGTTCGTAATGGCCCAGATCCAGATCGGTCTCGCTGCCATCATCGAGCACGTAAACCTCGCCGTGCTGGTACGGGCTCATCGTGCCCGGATCGACATTGATATACGGATCGAGTTTCTGCATGCGAACGCGCAGGCCGCGCTGTTCGAGCAGCATTCCCATGGACGCACTGGTCAGTCCCTTGCCGAGAGAACTGACGACACCGCCGGTGACAAAGATGTGTTTAGTCATGGAAACCGATCTTACTGCTCAGCCGCGATTGGGGAAGGCGGCAGCCAATAGCGTTTCTTTATCGAGACTCGTAGCGCGCACAAAAAGCTTCGAAATCGGCCAGCGTGTCAATCCCCGCGGCCACCGATTCGACATAACCAACCACAATGCTTCGGCCTGCCGCAAGCGCTCGCAACTGCTCCAATTTTTCCGCTCGCTCCAACATCGCGGGCGGTTGCGTGGCAAACCACAGCAAAAAGTCGCGTCGGTAGGCGTATAAACCGATGTGCTGCCAAAACAAGGGTGGCTGAGCGGCGAGTTCCACAGGCGTCACCCCTCCACGGATGTGAGGAACCGCCGCGCGACTGAAGTAAAGCGCCTGCCCATTCGGGCTGACAACGACCTTGACGCAGTTCGGGTCTTCCAGAGTCGCCAAATTTCGAATCGGAGTGGCCAACGTGGCGATATCGGCCGTGGGATGCTCCGCCAACAGACCGCTGACCTGCTCGATCGCCGCCGGCTCGATCTCGGGCTCGTCCCCCTGCACGTTGACAAACAGATCGACGTCCGGCATCTGCAACGCCACCTCGGCAATGCGATCGGTGCCGCTTTCCCAGTCGGGGCTGGTCATCAACGCTTGGCCACCAAACCCATCGACCTCCTGTGCCAGCCGCGGATCGTCGACCGCCACCGTCACACCGGCAATTCCCTTGGCGCGACAGGCCGCCTCGTAGGTGTGTTGCAACACCGAACGTCCGTCGACACGCAGCAATAATTTTTCCGGCAAACGGCTGGAAGCCAACCGAGCGGGAATCACAACTTGAATCTTCATCCCTTTGTTGTAACGCCCAACCCCCTCCGTTGTCAGCCACTTTCTGTTGCTTTCGGCAAGCTCCCGTCGCTGCGTCTTGCCCGGCTTTCGGCCATCAATGCTGCTGCCCCTGCGAGGTCAGTCCAAACCGTAGTGCTCGACTTCGGGCCAATAAATATCCTCGAAGGCGTCTTCCTCGTGAAAATCGGGACTGTTGTCTAAGTCATGGCATTCCATGCACTTCTCTTTGGCCTTGCTGAGCGGCAGCCGCATGCCCTCACGCAATGCGGCGAGTTGCGTTTCGGCGACTCCCGAATTCTCGCGTTCGGCGGCCGAGTGAGCCGCTCCCGGGCCGTGACAATTCTCGCAACCATTCCCGGTTAAGTGCTCGCTCGCGGCCAAGGATTCATAACCGCTCACGTAGGGATAATAATTTTGTGCATTCCAACCGGTGACGTGACAACTGAGGCACTCCGGATCGTAATGCCGCGCGATCGCGCCGCGTGAATTCGGGGGATGCACGATATCCTCGGTCGCCTCGACGTGGGGCGTCGATTCCCAGATTTCGTAAGCCGTGGTGTGGCATTCTCCGCACGTCTTGGAGCCCACAAATTGGTCTCCTTTGGGATGCGGCACGGGCCGCAATCCCAGCCCCTCCAGCCCCAACGCTTTGAGCTGATCTTGGTACGCGGCCATCAACGTCATCATCTCGTCGGCGTCTTCAAAGGCGTCCGTCAAGGCGACTCGCGAATAACGCATCGTGCCGTCGGGATACAACCCCACCAAGCCAGCGTACATCCCTTTATTGCCGGTCACGATAACTTGTGTCTTACTCCCTTCGATCGACTGCGGCTTGTAAGTCGGCTCGCCATAACCACCGGCAACCACCAACAGATCAAACAGATCGGGAGCGTGCTCTTGGACCGCCTTAATAGCGTCCTCCTCCTCACCGACGAACATCAAGGTTCGAAACGCCTCGGGATCGGTGGCTTGTTTTTTCAGCGACGCCAAACTGTCGGCAATCGGGGCGACGATGATCTCGTCACCCGACTGCGCGTCAAGCGATGCGGGATCGAGGATTGTGGTGACCCACAATTTCTTGCCGCCTTGCTCCAATTGCTTGAAGGTCGGCATCATTTCCGGATCGAGCAGGGTCACGTTTGCCGAAGCGAACATGGTGGGATTGTCGGCATCACCGGCAGCCACGGACAACAGCTCCCCCACTCCTAATCGAATGTCGTCGGGACCAAAACCGACCACCTGGTAACCCATCTGCTGCAACCCGGCGACGGTGGTTTGAAACTTGATTTCGGCTTGACGGCCAAACCGCCGAACTTGATTTCCACCGTCGATCGGCAAAACTTCCCAGCCCCGCTCACGGAGCTGCTTGATGAAGGTGAAACGTCGCGCCATGCCCCCTTTCTGATTTTCCAAACCGGTACAGCCACACGGCTCGATGTAGCCATGCTGCTGGCCGGAGACGACCAATGCGACCGCCGGCGGCTCCCACGCTTTCCAGTCGAGCGGCTGGCTGGAATCGGAATCGCTTGGGACACTCGCTGCGATGGCCGCCGCAGACGTATCGACCGGCTCCATCGCCGGCACGCTGACACTTGGCGGCGTGATCGGATCGTCGGTCAAATGCCCCGGATCGGTCTCACCGGTGGGCAACGTCACCGTCAGATCGGCAGGCTCCTGAGGCGCCTCGGCAGGACGGCAACCCGACAGCCATCCGGCAACGACCACCCCGACAACGGCGCCAAATCGGCAAACAGCGGACGATGGAAACAAGCGTCTGTGTGGCTCGAAAACGATATTCATTCCATCCCCGCGAAATTCAGCGTGTTAACCGGTACTGCTTAGAAAGCCGCCTGCCGCACGTTGAATTTCACTCGCAGCATGAGAGGCGCGACGTTCTTATTATCGGATTCAATCCAGATCGTGCCATAGTCGTCTTTGGAATTACCGCTTCTTTCCATCGCGGGAGCGTCTTCGCGAATCCTCAGCTTCAATGGATAAACGACCAACTCGTCCTTTACCTTGGGCTCGCCCAGTTCCGCACCAAGCACCCTCGGCGGGTCGATCTCGCCAATACTCAACCGCGTCTGGTTTCGCTGTGGACCGCGCAAAAAAACCAACACGTTTTCTTCCGCACCTTCTCCAACATCGACCGCTGGCATGCGAAACGTGAAGCCACCGCCATCGCGGCCGCTCAATCGCGAGCCAGCTTTGAGGGTAATGTCGCCGACGATGCGACCTTCCATCTGCGTCAACAAGACAATTTCGCTAGCTTCCTCCGACTCCAACAAAGCGGGATCAACAGGCTCGAATTCCAACTGCACGCCATAACTCATCGGCCCCTGATTCAATCCTGGCGGAACCCGAAGTCGCACGTCGAAGGCTTGACGCGCGTCGGTATGACCCGCGTCCTTAACAGGATCGATCGCACGAGCCTGAATCTCCAAGCTTGGCTCCGCCCCCAGCACCTCTTCCAGCCATCGACTCTGCTTGTGCCGCAAGTCGTAATCCATACGGCTGTAGACCGTGCTTTCCATCTCAATCGGCGACCCGGCACTGACCTCTCCAACATTCCATGCCAAAGGCGTCATCATCACCTTGTCGAGAACCTGACCCTTAATCTTTAACTGAATCTCTCCTTTCAGCGGGTCATTGGTGCCGATGGTGGCGGTCTGCTGAAATTGCTCTCCTTTGGTTTTGACCGACCACGTCATATGCACCGTGGTGCTTTCCCCGGGCTGTAATTGCGAGTTGTCCAGCTCGCCGAGCGTACACTTACAGGTCGTCGCACGGACTTCCAAATCGAGCGGCTCATCACCCGTGTTCTTGATCGTAAAGTCGTGCGAGCCCTTGGCGTTTCGCAACATCGATCCAAAGTCATGCTGCTCCCCCCCCACCACCTCGGCACGCGGCAGATTTTTTTGCTGGAGCTGCTCCATGTGCGCCAGCAAGCCCGCCGGTTCCAAATCGCTCTGCTTGGTGAAATGACCGAACTCGTCATCGGTCCACCTGTACTCTCGAGCGGTGGCAACATACCCAACCACGACGCCGCTACACGCTGCGATCACCAACAGGACAAGCAACGACTTCACCGTTCACCTCCAGAGCCTACTCAAAAACCGCGAATCCATTTGTCTGTACGCTTTACAAGCCGATTCGGTTCGTCAACAGCCGTTCCGCCGCCACCCGCTGAGGCTGCTGGCGAACCGCGGGGCCAACAAACGCCGGATCCAAGATCATCACGCGACTTAAATCACGCTCCACATGCCCTCCCGCCGCAGCGATCTCCACCGCCCGCTCGGCCCACCGCAGCGCCTCGGCGGGCTCCTGCTTGGCATCGAGTACGGCTGCCACCTGGGCCGCCAATCGTTCATTGGCAGGCGATATAACGGCAGCTCGTTGATACGCCTGTGAAGCCGCTTCCAAATCGTCGACCGCTCCCCAACGCTGGTATAAATGCAGCCTTAAATCCCCCAGAAAACTCTGCAAGGCGGGATCCCGCGAAGACTTCGCCTGAGCCGCCGCCTGAGCCGCCTCGAACCGCTCACGAAAGGTCGCGTTGTTCTCCTGCAGCAACGGCAGTAGGTACAAATTGGCCAAGCCCGCCGATGGCTCGGGGTTCCAAGGATCGGCAGCGGCAGCACGCTGATAACTAGCCTCGGCCAAATCGAGCCGCCCCGATTGCAGCGCCGCGTTCGCTTCCATCGTCCAGCGATTGGCTTGACTGACCGGACGCAAACCCAACCCGAAAAACAGCCCCAGCAGGCAGACGCCTCCGACACCCACCCCCCAGCGCCAGGCGGCCGCTCCGCGCGGCGAGGAATTACCCTCGGCCACCTTTCCCTCGCCCGCAACCGAACCGCCCAGCCCAACGCCGGCCAACAGCCACAGCGGAACCGCAACGCCCGGGATCGTCCAACCGCCCGACAGCAACAGGTGAATCAACACTCCGGCGATCGCGCCCCACAGCAAGCTCGCAGGCAACCGGCCCGACCGTAACCACCCCCGGCTCAGCCATACAAGCAACAATGCCACGGGAATCGCAAATCGATGTGCATCCACGTCGGGAGCCAAACCAATCACCAGCCCCCAAAACCACACCACGCACACGCCCACCACAAAACCGATCGACAGGGCATTCCCGTCTCGCTGGTCAAGCACCCCGCGGCCCGCTTCGCCCAACTCGCTCGTACCGGACAACTCGCTCGTGCCAGACCGGACCGCATCCGAAGCGGCACCGTTGGCTTCCGGCATTTCCGTCGCAGTCGCTTCCCGTTGGTCGGTATCACCGTGCTGCGACGGTCGCTTTCGCAAACCGGTTCGCAAGGCCGCCAACCCCAACACGCCCAACAACAACACGGCGGGCACACCGCCCGCCGCGGCGGTCTCGGCAATGAAGTTATGCGGATCGGCAATCTGTTCGCTCGCGTCGATCTCGCGGTACCGCTCGTAAGCCGACTGAAAGGCTCCCGGCCCACAACCACACCACGGCGCGTCGAGCACCAACCGCCACGTCGTACGCCAATACTGCAAGCGAAAGGATAACGACGCCGACGCCCGCTCGATGATCTCTCCGTTGACAATCGCATAAGCGACAAGCCCCGCCGTCACCAGCACGACCGCTCCCAACACTCCCCACATCCGGCGCGCGTTGATCACCAACAAACGACTCCTTCGCTGCGCGAGCCACGCCATCACCAACCAACCGCCGATGACCAATAATACCGCCCCGACAGCAGAGCGGCTGTTCGTTCGCAGCAGCAGCGAACCGATCAACAATACGGCCGCTCCCCAACCACAACGCGTGGCGATGCTTGACCGTCGCCATTGGCTAACCAACAGGCCACCGACCAACAGAAACCCCGGCACCAACAGCCCGGCCAGTGAATTGGTCAACGCAAAGGTCGCCATAGGACCTCCGTCGCGTAATCGATTTTCGAAAATCATGCGACGCGATGAGCCGGGCGGCGCATCGACTCCCGCCTCAGCCAACACCTGCTCGGGGTTGGCTTCGTAACGCGCGCGGTCGACCGGAAAACTGACCAACAACTGATGCCAGCCATGCACCGATAACAGCCCCGCACTGACGATCACCAACAACACCACACCACGTCGAGCACGCTCGGACAGCAGACAACGACGTGCGGCAGTCAAACCCGCCGCGGCACTCAGCCAAACCCACAACTCGTTGGTCGCCATCCGCAGATTGCTGCCCTCGGCATTGCACCACGTGCTGATGACCATCCACAGTGCGAGCCCCCACGCCGCCGCATCGACACCCCAAGCGTCCAACTTGGGGACGGCCAGCCAAGCCAACAAGCCAGCCGTTAAGGCTAGTCCACATAGATAGATCGCCCTGCCCTGCTCGACCTCCACGCTGTCGGCCGGCCAATGAATCGCCAACGCCAGCAGCATGCCCAGCATCGCACTGGCGACCAGCCCTAACGTGCTCCAGCGAAAAGACGCTTCCGCCTTCATCGGTTCGGCAACGGTTCGCGCCGCGGACGCGTCTGTTCGCGGGGAACCGGACGCACGACGCGACGTCGGTGCTACTGGTCGTCTTTTCGCCACCCGGTCGATTCCAATATTACGATCAATGTCAACATGCACAGGACAATGCCCACCACCAACAGCGAACCGGCAGGCGTCACGAACGACAATAACACGGCGGCCAATCCGCAGGTCAACGTCACCAAATAAATTGTCAACACCGCCTGCACCTTGCTCAAACCCAAATCGACCAAGCGATGCGAGAAATGGCTCTTGTCTCCTTCAAACGGACTGCGTCCCTCTCGAATCCGAATCCACAACACGGTCGTCATGTCGTACAGCGGCACCGCCAAGACACACAGCGGCGCCAACACGGCATGCGGCCGAGCTTGCTCCTGATAGCCCGCGTAGGTCGCCAACAAAGTGGCCACAGCGACCAAGAAACCGACTAGGTAACTGCCCGAGTCACCCATAAAAATCCTCGCCGGCGGACGGTTGTGCCACAAGAATCCCACCAACGCCCCAGCGACCACCAGCAGCAAACCGGCAACCAACAATTGCGGCTCGCCGGTATTCGGATCGGGGGTCAACAACATCACCGTCGCCAACATCCCCGACGCGATCGCCGCTACGCCACCGCTCAACCCATCCATGTTGTCCAGCATGTTGAACGAGTTAATCAGTGCCACAATCCACACCACCGATAATAGCTTCGTCAGCCACGGCAAGGGGATGAAAGCGGTCAAGTCATACCCCAGGCCAAACACGACGACGGCGGCGACCACCGTTTGGACCAACAAACGTACGCCGGCAGACAAACCGCGTCGGTCGTCAATAAACCCTAACCCGGCCAACACCGTGGCTGCCGCCAAAATCCCCCACACCTCGCCGGCACGCGACCAAATCGGGTCGAGCGAACCGACCACAGAAGGCGGTAGCAAGGCGGCCCAAGCTGGCGATTGACGGCACACCGCCACGGCCAACGTCCCCACAGCAAAGGTCGCCACAATCCCAAACCAAATCCCAATCCCACCTCCCAGAGGCGTCGGCACGGTATGGACTTTGCGATGCCCTGGTCGATCGAGCAGCCCCAGTCGCTCGGCCATTCGCCGCACAGGAAAAAGCATCAGCCAAGACAGCACAGCGGCCGGCAAAAACGTCGCCAACACCAACAGCCAAACAGGCGCTAAATCGCTCAAGATCGCCAAACTCACAAAACGAAGGAAACAACCACCCACTAGCCCGGCAGTGTACCCCAGCCAACCCTGCCCCACTGCCCCACTGCCCCACTGCCCAAACGGGGACACTGCCCAAACGGGGACACTGCCCAAACGGGGACACGAACCTTCGAATGCCGTTTCGAGAAGCCTCGCTAGAAGGTTCGTGTCCCCGATTGCGTTAGAAGGTTCGTGTCCCCGATTGGGTTGCGATTGCGTTCTGTTTGGCTCAAACAACCTGCCCCGTTTGACCCGCAGCCGAAGGCGCAGGCGTTTACCGGCTCCAGGCTTGGCCCCCTAAGCCGCAGGCAGTTTCTTTTGCCCCTGGCAACACAAGCCCAACCGCTGCACCGTCGCCTGCGGCTAAGGGTCAAACACCCTGGCCCGTTTGCGTTTCGATTGCGTTTGATAGAGCTTGAGCAGTACGTCGAGCTGCTGCAGTGGTTGGCGGTGCGGAAGCGGCTCGAGCTAGCCGCCAAGTTGCCACGGAACAGCGAAGGGGAGCGGGTGCTGCGCGGGTTGGGGTTCGACGCCATGGCGTTTGTGACGGCCCTGGACCCTTACTAGCGGCGGTTCTTCACGGTCGTCGGTTGTCCGGCGAGCACCAAGCGTAAAGCGAAGCGGCGCAACCGGCGTTGGCTGCAGTCGCCCGGTCGCCACGCACTCCGCAGCGCACTCCGCCGCGGCAACAGGCAACCCGCAGCCGGCTAGTCCACCTCGGCAGCGACTTCTTCTCCGCGGCTGCCTTCTTGTTCGCCAACTATTGGCAAACTTCTCAAGCGGCGAACTTTCTCGAGACATTGCGCCTGCGCTGCGCCGCAACGAGCCGTCATCTGTCCTCATCACCACACACTCAGAGGCAAAGCAGCTTCGGGAAGCGTCGCCAAAGCATTCAGGCAAGAAGGTTCGTGTCCCCGATTACGGTGTCCCCGATTACGCCCCGTCGGTTGAATACGACGCGTCGTACTCTCACGTCCCCAAAATTGACCTGCCACGTACTCGATGGCCTTGACACAGGCGTAACGGTAACGTTACAGTCACGTTCAGTATCGTACCCACATTCGAGGACTTTCCAATGCGAACCACGACATTGCGAGCAGCGCTCGCCACAAATTGCGTCTTTTCCGCTTTGACCGGATTTTCAATGCTTCTCTTCCCAGCTAGCGTCGCCGATTGGCTCGGGTTCAACGCAACGGTAGTACTTCAGATCGTCGGAGCACTATTGTTATTGTTTGCGACCGCGTTGTTGTATGTTGCATGGCCCAGTCGGAGCCCCCAGCCGATTGCGCTCGTCGTTTCCTTCGCTGACTTCGCTTGGGTCGTGGGCACAGCGGCGCTAGGCGTCTTTGCGACAGACCTGTTCTCATCCTTCGGGTGGGCAGTCGCGTCGGTTGTCGCATTGATCGTGCTGGCATGTGGTATCTGGCAAATTATGGGAATCGATGTCTCGTATCGCGATTCATCGAGACCCGGTTGGGTGCGATTATGCATCGAAACTCAGATGGATGTGCCACCAACCGCAGTCTGGGCCATCGTAAGCGATCTAGAGGCAATTGCAGACCATTCACCCAGGCTTGTCAGCTCACGAATTATCAATGTTGACAATGAAAACGGGCTATTCACCAGAGAGTGCCACGACACCAGCGGAGAATGTTGGACTGAAAGTATCCAACTGAACCAACAAAAGATGCATCTCAATGCTGAATTTGATGCCCAGAAGCCAGGGTTTCCGTTTCCATTCTCGGAAATGCTTGGGGGATGGCAGGTCGAACAATCAGGACATGGCGCGGCGATCATGGTTTGGTGGAGTATGCGACCGCGCCGTCGAGCGATTGCATTCTTTACAGTTCCGATCATGGAGGTATTTATTCGCACGTCATTCCGGCCAACTCTGCTCAGCATTCGTAACGCTGCAGCCGGCGAAGCAAGGGATGGCCAAGGCACTCGACCAATGGGACGCCTGCAGATGGCGGCTTGCTAATGACACAGGCACGAAAGAAGGAAACCGGATTGGACTCCAAGCAAGTCATCCTTAACGCCGCCATTGCCGAATTTGCCGAGCACGGTCGTGATGGTGTTCGCATGGAAAAAGTCGCCCAACGAGCGGGACTGAACAAAGCGTTAGTTTACCGTCATTTCGAAACCCGCGAAAAATTGTTTGAAATAGCGCTCGAGTCAGTATTCGCGGACCGATTCAAATTGCTCGATGATCTACCCAGCGAACTTGTTCCGCTTTTTGAAACATGGACAAAGCGTTTCGCCGAGAATCCGGTTTTCTTGAAGCTGATCCTGAGGGAGTCTCTCGAACACACCAGCAACGAACCCATCCACGCTGACCTGCGTGAGCGTTATTACCGACATCAAGTTGACGGAATCCGCCAGTACCAGCAACAAGGAAAACTTCCGCCGGAAATGGATCCCGAGAGCCTGTTCTTGATGCTCACAGCGATCCTTGTGTTCCCGTATTTACTGCCGCAGGTTACAGGCTTGGTGATGGGGAAAGGGCCTAAGTCGAAATCATTCAAAACACGATGGAAAAAACAATTCGACCAACTAATTGCGGCGCTCAAGAAAAAGTAAGCGAGATTCATGCAATTGCACACGATCAGTATCGCCATTGCTCTATTTTCCCCACCTCTTTCTGGCTGTTTATCCATGACAAGAAAGACCACTGCATTGCCCCGAGCCCGCATGACAGTGCGTGATGGGGAGTCTAATCGTCCCACGCTCGTTTTTCTGCATGGTGTCTATCACGGATCATGGGCTTTCGAAAAGTTCAGTCATGAATTCTCTGAAAATGGCTATGCGGTAGCATTGATCGACATGCCCGGACACTGGGGAAACGAAAGGTTGACCACACGAAGCGACCTTGGTTACGCGAGCGTGGTAGATTCAACTAGTCAAATGTTAGATGAGGTTCGGGGAGGCAAGATCATCATTGGCCATTCGCTGGGAGGACTTATTGCGATGTCGCTCCAATCACGGAGCGATGTGGAAGCAACGGTCTTAATGGCCACACCGTTGCCCCAGGCTATCCGTTCGAAGCAGTGGCGACTCTTGATGGAATACCCTCGGCAAGCGGCGGGTTTCCTGGTGACGGGCAATCCCGACTGGCTCTATCACCACGAGCCATTCACCGAAAAGTACTTCTTTTCTTCCTTTACGTCAGCCGAGAAAAAGAGCCTCGCCAATCGTCGAATTCAATCATTACACGAACCTCGAAGACTCTTCAAGGAAATCATGGCGAAGAATTTTGAACGCCAGGCCCCCTTCAAGCCGACGCTCATTATGATTGCCAGCGAGGATCCGACCGTGACTCCTAAAGTCGGCAGCCAACTGCAGCATATCACAGGGGGGACGGTCGCAATCGTCGATCGAGTTGGTCACGACATCATGCTTGAGGATAACTCCCTCGCAGCTTCAAGGAAAATTTTAAATTGGCTACATGAGAATGACTACTAAGCAGGTTGACAGGAATCATTCCACATGACGGCCAGAAGGGGACACGAACGTTCTCTTTCGGCCGCTCTTCTACCCGACTACTACTTAGTGTCGGTTTTTTCCCCGGCAGCGGTTGACAGGCTTGCTCGACCTGGCAGAATACGGAAACTGAACGCATGGCCACTTCCTGCCCGCTTGGGAGATCACGCATGTCCAGAACGCCTCGATCCGAAGTGTTTGAGCCCGCTGAAAACGGTGTCTACCACGTCTACAACTACGTCGTGCGGCGATGCTTCCTCTGCGGGAAAGACCCCGTCTCCGGCAAAGATTTCTCCTATCGACGCAAGTTCATTGTCGAACGCCTGCGCCAACTGGCCGATTTCTTCGCCATCGACGTCATGGCCCA